>Ga0307376_10000034_pt1 | contig 232191 bp, 192 predicted proteins | sample TR2MG_FD_202536 | JGI IMG/M metagenome (GOLD analysis project Ga0307376, IMG submission 202536) | Soil microbial communities from Risofladan, Vaasa, Finland - TR-2 | ecosystem: Environmental > Terrestrial > Soil > Coastal area > Acid sulfate soil | place: Finland: Risofladan, Vaasa...
CCGTTCGGCTACCACTTCCCCTTACCGGGTGTGGAGAGGACTTTCACCTCCAAGTCGTCCTTCCCACCACCACAGCGGGTCGGACAGCGCCAGTCAGGCGCTACGCGCCATGCCTGGCGCACGAAAAGAAAGGGATCGCACGGCGATCCCTTACATTGACGGCGTATCGCGCCAGCAGGTCGGTTCTCAAGAAGCCACCCCGCCGCTCGCGAAGCGAGAACCGAACTTATCGGCCGCGCTTGACGTCGCCTTTCAATTTCGCGTTGTGCTGCGCGATCGATTTGATCATGAGATCGCGATACCAGTCGTAATCGAAAGGCACCTTGCCCCGCATAATCGGCCTGATTTCCATTTCGATGGATTCCTTGCAGGGCTCGCACACATCCCAGTCTTCGATATGGAAATAGTTGCGATCCGGCGAAGGACTTTCGATTTCATGGCCGCAGGCATCACAGGTGAGCTTTTTCATGAGCACCCCTTCCCCTTTGTTGCGTTGACGTGATCATGATAGCCTACTGCGTCCTGCGAGGCAAGCGAATGTGAGGGGGCACTGCATGGGGAATTTCCATTTCGGAGACGCTACCTTCAGCCAAGCCGCCCCCCTCGTCATTGCCGAAATCGGCACGGGCCACGGCGGGGATGGGGCGAGGGCGGCCGACCTTATCGCCGCCGCAGCCGAGGCGGGCGCGGCCTGCGCGAAATTCCAATGCGTCTTCGCCGACGAGATCATCCATCCGAATACCGGCTTCGTGCCCCTGCCCGGAGGGCCGACTCCCCTCTTTTCCGTCTTCAAGGCCCTCGAGCGCGACGAGGACTTCTACGCAGAACTCAAGCGCCTCACCGAGGCGGCAGGGCTCGTCTTTCTCTGCACGCCCTTCGGAATCCGGAGCGCGGATCTCCTCGCGCGCATCGGGGTCGGGGCGATGAAGGTCGCCAGCCCTGAGCTCAATCACCTCCCCCTGCTGCGCCGCCTTGCCGATTATCGCCTGCCGACCATACTGTCGAGCGGCGTCTCCACCCTCGGCGACATCGAAGACGCCTTGGATATCCTCGAGGGGCTCCCCGTGGCACTGCTTCATTGCGTGACCGCCTATCCCGCTCCACCGGAGGACTACAACCTCCGACTCCTCGCAAGTTACGCCAAACTGTTCGGCGTCGCCGTTGGCGTGTCGGATCATTCCCTCGATCCCGTCCTCGTGCCGGCCCTGGCCGTGGCCTCGGGCGCAAGCGTCGTGGAAAAACACATCTGCCTCAGCCGAGACGATCCAGGCCTCGACGATCCCATCGCCCTCGACCCAGAAGCCTTCGCGAAGATGCGCAGGGCGATCGACGAGGCGGCGAGGGATCCCGAGGGCGCGATCGAGGCGCTCAATCGCGAATATGGAAGCAGCCTCGTCGAAGCCACCTTGGGATCGGGCCGCAAGCGCCTTGCCCCGAGCGAGGCCGCCAATTACGGTCTGACCAATCGCTCGATCCACGCCCTGGTCGACATCGAAGCCGGCCACATAATCGACGAGACGAACAGCGCCCTCCTCAGGACGGAAAAAATTCTCAGGCCGGGCCTCGAACCCGGCGAATGGCCGCGGATAGTCGGGCGGCGCGCGAGGCAGGCCATACCCGCAGGCGAGGGCATTCGATGGGAGGACCTTGGAAACCTTGCCGAGTGAAGCCCTACTTCAACCTCACCACCGTCTTACCATAGCCCCCCTCCTCGGGGCGGGCGAAGTGATAGTCGGCGACCGAGGGCTGACCGCGGAGGAATTCGTGGATGCCCTTGCCGAGGATACCGTTCCCCGTTCCGTGCAGGAGCGAAAAGAGGGAGAGGCCCTGGAGACTCGCCGCGTCGATCTGCTTTTCGACGGCCTCGAGGGCTTCGGCGAGCCTATACCCGCGCAGGTCGAGCTCGAAGACCGCGACGGAACGACCGGTGGCCTCCCTCGGCGCGAGTTCCACCGCGACAGAGGTCTTGGCTTCCGCGAGATCGGCCAGTGGCTGGAGCTCCGCCTCCGGCAGGGTCAGGCGCATCGATCCGGTTTCTACTATCCAATGGCCCTCTTTCGCGGCGCGGACGACCCTCCCCTCGATCCGCGATTTCCCCGCGAGGACCCTGAGACCCGGCTCGATGCGTCCGGGAATGCCCCCGGTCGCGGGACCGGGAGGGACGGAGTCGTCGGGCAAGATAAGCGGCTCTTCCTCGCGGAAAGTCTCCAGTCCCGTCTCGGCCGCCTCGACCCTCGAAGCGAAATCGGAGAGAAAGTTTTTAACCTCCCTCGTGCGCTCCGGCGTGAGCGGGTTTTCGCGGATATCGCGGACGAGGTTTTCAAGGGTCCTGCGGCTTTCGGCGAGAAGCCTCCGAAGCTCGCCGACGCCCTGTTCCCTGAGCTCGATCTCCTTTTGCCTGACTTGAAGGCGGCTGAGATCGGCCTTTCTCTGGGCATCCTTGGCCTCGCGGAGCCGGGCCCGTCTTTCGGCCTCGAGGTCCTCGAGCTTGCGATGGCGTTCGGAAAGCCCCCTGATGAGCTCGGAGACGTCGGCCCTCTCCTCGGCCAGGTATTTTCGCGCCCCTTTGACGATGTCGATGGGCAGGCCGTGCTGGGAGGCTATCTCGAGGGCGCGGCTCTCCCCCGGCACGCCCATGAGGACGCGGTAGGTGGGCTGGAGGGAGGCCGAGTCGAAGTCCATGCTGGCGTTGAGGCAGCCGGGCCGGGTATAGCCGTAGTTCTTGAGGATGCTGTGATGGGTCGTAAGTATTGTGAGAGATCCCCGGTCGATGAAGAAATCGAGGAGTCCCATCGCGACGGCGGAGCCCTCCTCCGGATCGGTGCCTGAACCGAGCTCGTCGAGGAGGACGAGGCTCCGGCGCGTCGCCGCGCGGCAGATTTCGCCTATCACCTTCATGTGACCCGAAAAGGTCGAAAGCGACTGGTCGATCGATTGTTCGTCGCCGATGTCGGCGAAGACGGCGTCGAAGACCGAGAAGCCCGTCTCCGGCGCGGCGGGAAGGGCGAGGCCGAACTGGTTCATCATCGCGAGGAGGCCGATGGTCTTGAGCGTCACCGTCTTGCCACCCGTGTTCGGGCCGGTCACGAGAAGGACGCTGGTGCCCGGGGGCAATTCCACGTCGATCGGCACGGCTCGGGGTCCGAGGGCGGGGTGGCGGGCCGTCCTGAGGACGAAGCCCTCGTCGAGATCCCGGGCGAAAACCCTCCCCGTCGCCTTGGCCTGCCTCGCCCGCGCGAGGATTCCATCGAGTTCGGCCATCGAAAGGCGGGCGGCAACGAGGACGGCGGCATGGGGAAGGAGGGCCGCGCAGGCCTCGCGCAGGATGCGAGCCAGCTCGAGTCGGTAACGCGCCTCTTCTTGGACGAGGTCGTTGTTGCGGGAGACGAGTTCCTCGGGTTCTACGAAGACCGTCTGCCCCGTCGAGGAGACCTCGTGGACGATACCCTTGATGCGTCCACGGAAATTGGCGCGGAGTGCGAGGACGGTGCGACCATCGCGTTGGGTCGGCTCGTCCGATTGCAGGAGGTTGCGGGTCTCCGGATTGCGGAAGAAGGAATCGGCGATGGCCGCGATGTCGCGATGGGCTCGTGCAATGCGCTCGCGAGCCTCGCGGAGTTCGGGCAGGTCGCGGAGGCTGCCGTCCTTGTTGATGATGCGGAAGGCGATCTTTGTAATGGGCGTCATGTCGGGGAGGTCGACGAGTCTTTCGGCGAGAAAGGGATCGCCGCCTTCCCGGGAATTCTGCCAGCTGGATAGCCAGGCGGCGAACAGCCTGAAGGATTCGGCCCAGAGTCCGAGGGCATAGAGCTCCTCGATCTCGAGGCTCATGCCCTCCTTCGCTATGGCCCGGGCCCCGGCGTCTATCGGAGGAAAGGCGAGCTCGGGGAGGGCCCGATCGCCGGAGAGGGCTGCGACGAGGGAGGCCGAGGCGGTCTTGAGAGTCGAGACCACTGATCTTTCGACCAGGGGAAGCGACGCGCTGACGGCAGACTTCCCCTCCTCCGAAAGGCAGTAGCCCGCGAGATCCTCGCGGATCCGCGTGAAGTCGAGAAGCCTCAGCGCATGGTCATTCATTTTCCCAATCCTCGGGTCGCGTGTTGCCCGGCCGCCTTAAGCGGGACTTTCGGCCTTCCGCCCTCGCGTATTCGGCGGAATTCAGGAGTTCCTCCCTGATGCGGAGATAGCTTTCGAAGCGATCAGGATGGATGCGGCCTTCGTCGAGGGCGGACCTGACGGCGCAGCCCGCCTCGTGGCTGTGGGTGCAGGAGGTCCCGTAGGCGCACTCGCTTTCGAGCCCCGTCATTTCGGGGAAATAGGCGATCAGCGCCGAAGGCTCGATGCCGCGCAGGGCGAGGCGTCTCATGCCCGGCGTGTCGGCTATCCAGGTCTTACCGTCGGCGAGGGGAAGGAGCTCGGCCATCGTCGTCGTGTGTTTGCCCCGATCGAATTTTTCCGACACGGCGGCAGTGCGTCTCAGCAGGCCAGGCTCGAGGGCGTTGATCAGGCTCGATTTCCCCACCCCCGATTGCCCCACGAAGACCGAGACGTCTTCGTCGATGAATTCGCGAAGCTCGCCGATGCCATCGCCCGAATCGGCCGAGGCGACATGGACGTCGTAGCCGAGTTCCTGGTACTCCGCGAGCCTGTCCTCGATATCCTCGTCGAAGCCCAGATCGGACTTGTTGAGCACGATGAGCAGCGGAGCGGAAGCAGCCTCCGCGAGCACGGCGACCCGGTCTATGAATCGCGGCCTGAACGGCGGGAGGCGCGGAGAAGTAACGCAGACGACCAGGTCAATGTTGGCCGCGATGGCCTGCGACGATTGGCCCTTTTCGTTGAATCGGCCGAAGACATTGCGTCGCGGCTCCATGGCCGTGACGAGGCCCCGCGAGGAGGTATGGGCATCGATCTCTATTTCGACCCTATCGCCGGCCGCGAGGCTGTTCCAGGTACCCGTCAGATCGCGAAGCCTCTTGCCCTTGATCCCGCAGAGCCTCTTGCTTCCATCGTCACAGGAGACCTGGAAGAGACTATTGCTGCCCGAAAGGACGAGACCCTTCACCGTCTCGCACCGTCGAGGGCGAAGGGGCCCTCCAGCCCGTAGCGCCTCGCGAAGCCTGCATAGACCGCTTCGAAGGGCTCGGGGCCGGTAAGATAAAAGCGATCGCGATGACCCTGCTCCGGTCGCGTCCCGCCTTCGCCCAAGAGCTGGTCGCGACCATCGAAATCGCCGCGATCGACGAAATCGTCGCGATCTATGAGATCGCCGCGATCTATCAGATCGCGTAGGCGCCTGGCCACGCCCTCCCGGGAGTCGACGACCTTCACCGCGGAGCCTCCCCTTCTCGCCGCCAGCTCGTTCGCCATGACTTCTATCTCCTTCGCGACGTGAAGAAAATGGGTGCAGGCCAAGACGATTTCGTCGACGCCCTTTTCGACGAGGAAGGCGACATGGGGGCCTATGGCTCCCATCGTTTCCGATGGCTCGGCTTCGAGGAAGCGCCGCTCGACGAAGGCGACGAGATCCTGGGCCCCCCGCCTCTCCACCCGGCAGGTAGAAGCGAAGCGATCCTCGAGCTCGTCGAGATAGGGATCGACGACGCTCCGCTCGGTGGCGAGGATGCCGATGACCTTGCTCCTCGATTCCGAGGCCGCCGGCTTGACGGCGGGAACCGTGCCGATGACGGGGAGGCCGGGATGGTCGGCCCGGACGGCGGCGAGGGCGGCTTGCGAAGCCGTATTGCAGGCGATAACCAGGGCATCGGGAGCGAAGGCGGAGACGAGGCGCCTCACCCTGTCTCTCACGATGGCTTCGACTTCCTCCCTCGTCTTCGTGCCGTAGGGGAAACCCTCGCGATCGGCGAGGTAGACAAAATTCGCCCGGGGCAGGTGGCGCCGAGAGGCTTCGAGATAGGGCAAGCCGCCCACTCCCGAATCCATGATCGCGACGAGGGGCCCTTTGTTGCGCTCAGGAAGCACCGAATAACCTGTCGAAATCGGAGCGGGCCTTGTCGGCTGACTGGCGACCCTTCCGGTCGCCTGTACCCGCGATGAAACGCGCAGGATCGGTCTCGTACCAATCGCAGAGATTGCGGCGATCCTTGTCGACGACCTGCGCTTCGATGGTTTCCGCGCAATCCCACCGGGCTCCCTTACGGAAGAAGCGGCAATTGCGGCAGGCATGGAGATCCTGCCCGCATTCTCCGCAGACTTCGTTGAATCCCGGCTTCTCGCGCGCCATGGCGGCGCCGCAAAACGCACACATGGGCACATAATAGGGACTCGGGCTTGCCGAAGGCAAGACCATCGGCTAGGGTAAGCCCATGTACGTCTATCGGCCTTGCCCCGAACCGGGCTGCGGCCTCTCCGCCTTCCTCGACGACGAGCACTGCCTCCTCCACGCCGAAGCACCGGCCGAGGCGATCGGGCGGGCGATCGAGATGCTCCGCGCCTCGGAGGAAATTCGCAATCTCAACCTATCCGGCATCAGTCTCGAAGGCATCGACCTCTCAGGTAAATCATTCATTTGCTGTTCCTTCGCCTCGGCCTCCCTCCAGACCGTCCTGTTCACGGGAGCCCATTTCAAAATCTGCTTTTTCGACGGGGCCGACATCGTCTCCTGTGACTTCTCGGGCATCGACGCTCAGTTTTCGAGTTTCGGTTCAGCTCGGATACTCAACTCGACCTTCGAGCATTCCGAGCTTCTCCACGTCAATTTTTCCGGGGCGCGGATCGAAGACTGCACCTTGAGCAATTCCAATCTTTACGACTCGCGCTTCATAAAGACGGAAATCGTCACCTCCGCCTTCGAGGATTGCGACCTCAAACGCGTCCATCTCATTCCGGCGTCGGAGGTCGGCGTGAGTTATCGCTATTCGAACACGGCGGAGGCCATCCGCGACCTGGACCACGCATGGCAGTGACCTTCAAGCTGTACCAACATTACTCCCTCTACGGCTTCGCCAATTCCTACATATTGGGGAACGACGAGACGAACTCCGCGCTCATCGTGGATCCGGGAGAATTCACCGTGGGAATGCTCAATCATGTGGAGAAGAACGGCTACTCCGTCTCGGCTGTCCTTATCACCCATTCGCACATCCACCACGTGCGGGGCCTCGCCGCACTCCTTCGCGTCTACGCGGCGAGGACCTTCGCCGCCTCGTCGAAGGTCTCAGGCATCCCCACGCGCGTCGTGCGCGACGGTGAAATCCTCGACGTCGCGGGCTTCGAGGTGGAGGTATTGTCCGTTCCCGGCCATTCCCCCGATTCCGTCATCTATTCCTTCGGAGGCATGCTCTTCACGGGGGACGCCATACAGGCCGGCCTCCCCGGAAAGACGCTCTCGACATACAACGCTATGCTCCTCGCCGACCGCGTGAAAAAGAGGCTCGCCGACATCCCCGACGGCATCGTCCTCCTCCCCGGTCACGGCCCCCCCTCAACCTTGGGCAGCGAGCGCCGCTACAACCCGGCCTTCGATCCCGCGTGGACAGGCAATACTAAGACGAATTACGACTTTTTCGTGTGACGCGCGGACGGCTCCGCCCTGACCTCACCGGGCCGCTGGGGAAAGATCCCTTCCATTTCTGCGAGGCAATCGGAGAGGAAGGAGTTGAGGAGGTCGAGGCCCCGGCTGTCGAGGCAGAGGCTGGCCCCCTCCCTCCCCACATGCCGCCTCCATTTCTCGAGGCTCTCGCCGATGATCGATAGGGGGTCGAGCCCGAAGCGCCGCTCGAAGGCGTCGCGGTCGAGGCCGGCTTTGGTCCTGAAAGCCATCATCACGACCTCGAAGGCGGCATCGAAGGGCCCCACTTCGGTCTCGACGGCGGTCGGCCCCGACTCCGAGGAGTATGCCTCGAGCGATCGAGCCTCATCGACGCGAAGGCAGCCCCCGTCGACGCCGGGAATCGCCGGGCCCTCGGATCGGCGGGCAATCGTCCCCGAGGCGCCGGGGCCCACCCCTAGCCACGACCCCATTCGCCAATACACGAGATTGTGCTCCGATTCCATCCCAGGCAAGGCATAATTGGAAACTTCATAGCGCGTAAGGCCTCGCCGCGAGAGCCCGTCTTCGGCCGCTTCGCGCTCGTCGGCCGCCCTATCCTCGTCCTCCAGGGCGAATTCGCCCTTGCTCCAACGGCCTTCAAGGAGGGTGCCGGACTCGAGGGTCAGGTCATAGATCGAGACGTGGCCGCAGCCCTCGTCGGCGAGGATCCCGGCCTCCTCGGCGAGGCCCCCTTCGCGCTCGAAGCCGGCGATGAGATCGGCCGACAGGCGCAATTTCCGCCGCGCGGCAAGTCGGAGGGCCGACAGGGCGGAGGCCGCGTCGGATGGACGCCCGAGCTCTGCGAGAAGCCTGTCGTCGAGGCTCTGGACGCCAAGGCTGAGCCGCGTCACCCCTTCGCCTTCGAGTATTGCGAGAAATTCCTCGTCGACGCTTTCGGGATTGGCTTCCACCGTCCACTCCGCCCCCGAGTCGGCGCGCATCCCGATGCCGTTGAGGAGTCGTCGCAAAGCCTGTCTCGGCAGGAAAGAAGGTGTTCCGCCGCCTACATAGAGGGTCCGAAATTCCTTGGCGGAAAAGCGATCGGAGAGCGCCTCGAGACGCGCGAGGGTCCCAGACACCACGGCCTCCATGACGGAAGGGCCTCGGGAACCGGGAACGGTCGAGAAGAAATCGCAATAGGAACATCGGGAGGCGCAAAAAGGAACGTGGACGTAGAGGGAGGACGGGATTTCGAATTCGCCCGGTCCACGGGAGGATCGAGGATCGATCAGGGGCTCCCGAAGCGCTTGAAGGGCCAATAGACGAGAAGCACTTCGCTTTCAAAGGAATCCAATCCAACCGGTCCCCAGGTTCTCGAATCTGCACTCGATGCTCGATCATCGGCCGCCACGAAGTATTCACCCTTGCCCAGGACCCGGGGCGACATGCTGCCCGAAAGGGGAAATCCCTTTTGCCAGCCCTCGGGCAGACTCGGCTTGTGGATATCGTAGCGACGGGAGGAAAACTCGAATTCGGTGAGGGCGTTCGAGGCGTCGGCGGGTTTGACCTTGAAGACGAAATCTTCCATCGAGACCTCATCGCCGGGAAGCCCGATCACGCGAAGGGGAAAGGGTCCCATGATGGCGGGATCGCGGGTCCGCGATACGGGCCGATAAAGCTGAAGGGTGACAAAGCGCGCGAAGGCCTCGGCCATGCTTCCGAAAAAACCACGATGGGGGACGAAGGGGGGACTCACGATGACGATGTCGCCCCGCCGCGGCCTTGCCATCGCGGGCAACTTGCCGAAGGCGGTGCGTGGGCCGAAGGGGGCGGGTGTGGCGAGGATGCGGTCCCCGACAAGGAGGGTCGGGGCCATCGATGTGGACGAAACGGCATAATTGCCCATAAAGAGCCCGGTAATCGTTTCGAAACCGAGAAAGACGAGGAAGAAAAGCCCGAGCCGGAATAACAACTTCCTGCGGCCTTCGATCTTTTCGGTGAACGATCTGCGTTTGAATAGTGCCATACGAGATATCCGCGGCCGACACTAGCATGAAGGAGGGGCGATGGCAAGCAATGGAGAAAGGTGATGCGGCGCAAGGTATACACGATTCGCGGGGCGCTGCTATACTCCGCCTTCGCGGAGGAGCGAAGATGATTCCCGATGGCGTGAAGCTTGTCGCCGTCAACAGACGAGCGCGTTACGACTACACGATCGAGGAGAGCTTCGAGGCCGGCATCGTCCTTCTCGGTACCGAGGTCAAATCGGTAAAGGACGGAAGGCTCTCCTTCCCCGACGCATTCGGAGAGGTGCGGGACGGGGCGGTGTGGCTCCGCAATTTCTCCATCGCCGAATATCCATTCTCGTCGATCTTCAACCACGATCCCGAGCGCCTCAAGAAACTGCTGCTTCACGCCCAGGAAGTAAAACGGATCGATCGACGCGCGAGGGAGAAGGGTTACACGCTCATACCCCTCGCGGTCTATCTCAAACATGGACTCATCAAGGTCGAGCTGGGACTCTGCAAGGGCAAAAAACTCTACGACAAGCGCGACGACATCCGCGAACGCGATCTCGACCGTGAAATGAATCGCGCTTTCCGGCGCAAGGGCGAGGATTGAGGGAATGAGGATCACGGGCGGAAGCCTCAAGGGACGCAGCGTGCGCGTGCCGGAGGGAGGGCTCGAAATACGGCCCGCTATGGACAGGATGCGCGAATCGATATTCGCGATTCTCGGCGATCTCGAGGGCCTTTCCTTCCTCGATCTTTTTGCCGGCTCCGGCATCATCGGCCTGGAAGCGGTCAGCAGGGGGGCCGACCCGGTCGCCTGCGTGGAAAAGGATAGGAGCAAATTCCCGACCTTGCTGCAGAACGTCTCGATCGCTCCGCGCAGGATCGAATGCCACGCGATGCCCGTCGAGCGTTTTCTCCTTCGGAACAAGCACGCCTTTTCGGTGATCTTCCTCGATCCGCCCTTCCCTTATGAATTCAGGCTCGAATTGCTCTCGAGGCTCGCCGACTCGCCGACCCTCGCCGAGGACGGCCTTCTGCTCATCCACCATCCGCGGGAAGACGGACTTCCCTCGGAGTTAGGGAGAATTCATCTCGTGGATGAGAGGGAATTCGGGCGTTCCATCGTCAAATTTTACAAGTCCTCGCCGAAATCCTGAAGTTCGCGGGCAAACGGCGGAAAAAAATCGATTGAATATTCATCAAACCCAGCCTATATTCATCTTACGGCCATAAAATGGAAAAGAGGGTTTTCGAACGGTTCGCGGCTGAAGGACTCATCAAGACAGCGGATCTGCCTCGAAAAGGCCTTCCCGGTGACGACCGGGTCAGGCTCAACCGAAGGGGCAATGAGTTCTTCAACAAGGGCGATACCGAGACGGCACGACGGATATTCCAGACCACGGGCTATTCCGATGGCCTGATCCGTGTCGGCGACCGGTACCTTTCGGCGAGTCGCCCCGTGGACGCGCTCAAGATGTACTGGCTCGCACGGGACGGATCGAGGACAGAGCCATTGATCGAAAAAGCCGCCGCCGCCATCCGGAAACTCCTCGAGGAAGAGGTAATCAATGAGCGACCTTGAAAAGCAGGAAGCGGAATATCACGATTCCGTTTCATCGAGGGAAAGCAATCCCGAACTCGCGGAAATCGCGGATTACTCGAAAAAGGGATACCAGTACCTCAAGGAAAACCGGATCGAAGAGGCGGAGGAGTGCTTCGCCCGCATCCTCGAAAAGGATCGGGAGAACAACTACGCCCTGGTCGGCCTCGGCGACGCCGCGCGCAAGCGCGGAGCCTATCGCGACGCGGTCGATCACTATAAAAAATGCCTCGTCTACCATCCTGGCAACAATTATGCGCTTTTCGGACTCGCCGACTGCTACAAGGCCCTCAACCAGTACCAGAAAGCCATCGAGATATGGGAGCAATACCTCCTCCACGACAACAAGAACATCACCGTCCTCACCCGCGTCGCCGACGCCTACAGGAAGGTGCGCGACTTCCGCAAATCGAAGGCCATCTATCTCCGCGTACTCGAGATGGAGGCTGACAATCCCTACGCCCTGATAGGTCTCGGCCATCTCCATTACGATTTCAAGGAATACCGGGATGCCCTCGGTTTCTGGCAGCGGATGGTCGAGCTGCAAGGCGACTCGGTCGACATCAGGGTGCTCACCTCCATCGGCAACTGCTATCGCAAGCTCAAGCAGTTCGAGCTCGGCATCGATCCCTTCTCGAAGGCTCTGGCGAAGGAACCCGACAATTTCTACGCCCTCTTCGGTCTCGCCGACTGCCATCGCGGCCTGGGTCAACCCGCCAAGTCCCTCGAGCACTGGAACAAGATCCTCGCCCGCGATCCCCGCAACAAGGTCATCCTCACGCGGGCGGGCGACGCCCTGCGAGCCCTCGAGCGCTTCGACGAGGCCATCGACTATTATCAGCGGGCTCTCAACATCGAGTTCGACGTCTACGCGGTCCTGGGTCTTTCGGTCATCGCGCGGCTTCAGGGGAAGTTCGACGACGCGATCGTGTCGCTGCGCAAGCTCATCCAAAACGATCCGAAGAACTATCGGCTCTATATCGAGCTTTCGCAGTGTTACACCTCGACCGGCGAGCGCCAGAAGGCCCTCGAGGCCCTGATGGATTTCCAGCGCCTCGGCATCAGGAACGTATACGTCCAGGACGCCCTCGCGAAGCTTCAGCGAGCTTGACTTCCAGCCTGCGGACGCGGGCGAGTGCACGGCTTCGCCGAGGCTCGTCGCCCGCCGCTTCCGCTGCTGACCTGGCAAAGTCCAAGGCAGCTTCGAGATTGTTCTCAAGCCCCTCGCAAAGGCGCGCCGATTCGAGAAGGCTCTCGTAGCCCCGACCCGCTAGATCCAAAGCCCGCCTCGCGGCGGGCGCGTCGCCATTTTTTCTCAGGCGCCTTGCGAGCGAAAGGGCCGCGCGCTCGTCGCCTCCCTCCGCAGCCTCCCGCAACAAGGCCTCCCCCTCCCCGGTTCGTCCGCAGGCGATGAAGATTCTCCCGAGATTGCGCGGGTCCGCGAAGGGACGCGGCCCCGCGGAGGCAGGGTCGCCGAAGAGCTGCAAAGCTGAGGCAAAAAGGCCCGCGAGATTCGCGACATCGCTGAGGTTGTGCGAGGCGACGAGGTCGAGACGCGGATCATCGCCTTTTTCGAGGTAGGAGAAATACACGCCGGGAATTTCCGCCCCGGGGATGTCCTCACCTCTTTCTTTCCCCAGGACGGGGCCTTCGAGTTCTCCCAGGGCGGCGCTCCCGATGAGTGGTCGCCACAGGCGGCGAGCCGTATGCACGAGGTCGATATGGACGCCGAAGTCGGGGCGCCTGATCTTCTTCATTACGCAGCGGCTTGAGAGCAGCGGCCAGTCGAAGGCTTTGCCATTGAAGCTGACGAGATCGGGCGAAGAGCCTAGGGTGCTTACGAAGGCCCGCACGAAGGAGGCCTCGCCCGGATAGTCAGCGAGGAAGAGCTGGTCAATCCTCAATGAGTCGCCTTCGACGATTCCCGTCGACGCGAGAAAGGCGATAGTGCCCGCTCCTCCTGACAGGCCAGTCGTTTCGAAATCGAAAAACCTGAGATCGACTGTCCGAAGCGGAGCGGTTTCGCGGGAAGGGGTCGCGGCGAACTCGGCGCGCCCAAGACGGATAATGAAAGGAAGGGGATCGTAGAATTCGGGGAGGCGAAGGGGAAAGCTCCGGCTCCTCCGAAATAGGAATTCGTCCAATCTTTCCCAGGATGCGAGGAAAGCGGGAAGGTCTCCATCGCGTGGCGCCGAGGCGAAGGTCTGCGGCGCGGCCCTCTCCTTGAGACGGACCAACCTCGACTTGAGCGACGAGGCCATGTCAGACCCGATCGTCCTGCCGGATTCCAGCCATGACCGAACCGCCCAGGGTCCTCAGAAAATCGCGCACGAGGGGCTTGAGCTCTCGTCCCACCACAAGCGGGCTCCCCGAACCCTGGGGCACGAAATCGACGCCGATGCAGGAGGGGCAGCCGTCCTTGCAGCCGCAGCTGCCCTGGCGGTCCGCGGCGGCGGAGAAGAGCTCGGGCAACCTGGAAGAGAGGCCCTCGGCGAGGCCTGTGCCGCCGGGGTAGCGATCAAAGAGGAAGATGGCGGGCTCGCCGAAGTGGGGATCGCGCACGCGCTCCGAAAGACCGAGGTCGCGAGGATCGCACATCAGGAATATGGGGGCGATGTCGTGGAGGAGACGGCCGACGGCAGCGACGATGGCGCCCTTCTTCGATTCGCCCAGGGACGCGAGAAAGCGGCCCGAATCGCTTTGCTCGGCGAACAGAATCGCGATGGCGCGCGTCTGCATCTCCTCGGGAGGAAGGTGGATCTCGCCGTAGCCGACGTTCTCGTGGCTGTGGAAGCGGAGCTTCTTGAATCTCTCCGCCTGGCTCCGCACGAGGACGTCGCCGACGACGAAGCGACAGGCCGCATCACCAGAGGCCGTGACGAAAGAGCCCTCCTCGTCCTCGGTGAGCACCGAGAGGTCGGTCTTCACAATTGCATCGGTCCAGTAGTCGACTTCGCGTTCGGTGACGAAGCAGGTCCGGTTCTCGAGATCGAGCTTCTCGACGATGTACTGTCGCCCGAGATGGATATAGACGGCATCGTCGTAGATGAGTTCCTTTGCCCCCGGCCTGTCCATCTCGCCGATGACCCTCGAGCCGCCGCCCGTCCTGTCGACGATCACCACGTTGTCCGAGCTCGCAGAACGCAGGGAGACCCCCTCGCTCGGATAGGCGTCGGCGGACCAGTACCAGCGGCCGCCGGCGAGTCGCACGATCCCGTCTTCCTGAAGCCAATCGAGGGCGTCCCGCAGCTCGCCTCCGGTCTCGGCCTCCTCGTAGGGCAGTTCGTAGGCGGCGCAACGCACATGGTCCATGAAAATGTAGGGGTTGGAGGGATCGATCCGTCCGGATTCGGGGGCCCGTCCGAAGAAGTACTCGGGATGGCCGATTATGTACTGGTCGAGGGGGGCCGAGGAGGCGACGAGGAAGGCGACCGAGAGGTCGCCGCGACGCCCCGCCCTCCCCGCCTGCTGCCAGAAACTCGCGAAACTTCCCGGAAAGCCGGCCACGACGGCGGCATCGAGGCCGCCGATGTCGATGCCGAGCTCGAGCGCGTTGGTCGACACCACACCCTGGATGCTTCCTTCGCGAAGTCCCCGCTCGATGGCGCGTCGCTCCGTCGGCAGGAGCCCCGCGCGGTAGGGTTTGACGGTAATGCCCTCGTTATTCGTGAAGGGATTGGCGAGAGCCTCGTTGATGTAGGAGGCGATGAGTTCGACCCGGAGCCGTGAGCGGGCGAAGAGGATGGTCTTAATTCCCCTCCTGAGGAGGAGGAGGGCGAGCTTTTCGGACTCCGTCGCCGTGCTCTTGCGTATGCCCTGGACCGCGTCGACGAGGGGCGGGTTGTAGAACACGAGGACCCGGCCCCCGCGAGGAGCGCCGTTATTGGTGACCGCCTCAACCTCGGCGCCCACAAGTTTCGTCGCCAGTTCCACGGGATTGCCTATGGTCGCCGAGGAGAGGATGAATTGGGGTTTCGCGCCGTAAAAAGCAGCGACGCGCTTGAGCCGCGACAGGACGTTGGCCACATGGGAGCCGAAGACGCCGCGATAGGCATGCATCTCGTCGACCACGACATAGCGGAGACCGGTGAAAAACCTGATCCATTTCGGGTGGTTCGGCAAGATGCCGGTGTGGAACATGTCGGGGTTCGATATGACGATGCGCCCCGTGTCACGGGCGGCGGCGCGAAGGGAATCGGGGGTGTCGCCGTCGTAGGTGAAGACCTTGAGCCCGAGGTCTCCCGACAGGGTGAGTTCGTTGAGCTCGGCCTGTTGGTCCTGGGAGAGGGCCTTGGTCGGGAAAAGATAGAGGGCACGGGCATCCGGGTCGCGGAGGAGCCTGTCCGCGACGGGTAGGTTGTAGCAGAGGGTCTTGCCGCTGGCCGTGGGCGTCACGACCACGACGTTGCCGCCACGTCGTATCCGGTCCCAGGCTTCGCGTTGATGCGAATACAGGCGATCGATGCCGCGGCCGGCGAGGGCCGAACGAAGCCGCGGATCGATGTCTTCGGGCAGCTCGGCCCATACGGCATCCCTGGCCTCCTCCCTCTCGATATGGACGATCGACGGGGCGATCTCGGGATCGGCGAGAAGTTCGTCGATCCTCTCGCTGGCGGCAAGGGTGCTCATGTCCTATACTCTTAGCATGCCGGTCGGATGACGCCAATGGGAAGCCGACCGCGTTACCATCCAGGAGGAATCGTGGCCAGGGTCATATCGATAGTGCTCGGCGGGGGCAAGGGAACCCGCCTCTATCCCCTCACCAAGGACCGCGCCAAGCCCGCCGTCCCCTTCGGCGGCAAATACCGAATCGTCGACATACCCATTTCAAACTGCATCAACTCGGGCTTCAACCAAGTCTACATCATCACCCAATTCAACTCCGCCTCACTCCATCTTCATCTGTCGCGGACCTACAAATTCGACGCTTTTTCCCGCGGTTTCGTGGAGATACTCGCGGCTGAACAGACGCTCAGGCATTCGGGCTGGTACGAGGGCACGGCGGACGCGGTCCGCAAGAACCTCCTCCATTTCCGCAACCACAACCCCACGCACTACATGATCGTATCGGGCGACCAACTGTACCGGATGGACCTGAAGACCATGCTCGAAAGCCACATCCAGTCGAAGGCGAGGCTCACCATCGCCTGCACGACGGTGACAAGGGAAGACGCCTCGGCCTTCGGCATCGCCCGCATCGACGAGAAAAACCTCATCGCCGAGTTCATGGAAAAACCGGGCCCGACAAAGGACATTTCGGCCTGGCGCATCCCGCCCCGCCTTCCCGAGCGGAGGTCGACGGGTCGCGACTACCTCGCCAGCATGGGTATCTACATCTTCGACGCCGAACTCCTCGAGGAGAGCCTCGCGAACGAGTTGAACGATTTCGGAAAAGAGATAATTCCCTCGATCCTGTCGAGCGAGCCCGTGAACGCCTTCGTCTTCGACGGCTACTGGGAGGACATCGGAACAATTGCGTCATTTTACGAGGCGAACATCGATCTCTGCTCCATCAATCCGCAGTTCAACTTCTACGACATGGAGAGGCCGATCTACACGCACATGCGTAACCTGCCGGCCTCCAAGATCAACTTCTCGAACATCAACCTGTCCCTGACCGCCGACGGCTGCATCATCACCAACGCGAGCATCGTCAAGTCCATCATCGGCATCAGGACCATCATAGAGTCGGGGGCCAGCCTCGACGGCGTCGTCTGCATGGGAGCCGACTACTACGAAACCGAGGCCGACAAGGAAGCCAATGCCCGATCGAGACTGCCCAACATCGGGATCGGCGGCGGGAGCATCATCAAGAAGGCCATCATCGACAAAAACGCCCGCATTGGCGAGAACTGCCGCATCGGCATCGACGATGTCGAGAGAAAGGACGGCGACTACGGGAACTGGCACATCATCGACGGCATCATCGTGATTCCGAAAAAAGCCGTCCTCCCGCCGGGAACCGTCGTCTAAACGGACGTGGACCGACCTCGACCGCGCGACAGGGCGAGGCCGGCCGTCACTGTAGTTCGTCCGCCCCGATATCGGGAAGACCGAGGCCAGCGGCGGAAGGTCGGGGAAGTCCGGAAAAATCATGGCTTGTCTCCGCCGGACCATAGACGATGCCGCGGTCGACGATGGGCGAGCCCTCGAGCAACTCGTAGCCGCCCTTGGGCGCCGATCGCAGTACGGCGACGGCGCCCAGATTGATCGAGGCACCCTTACCCGACGACGACGCGTCGAAGGGGGGAAGACCGTCGACCGTCGCAATCGTCGAGGCCCCCGAGACAAGGGTTACAAAGCCGGAGAAGGCACAAGAGCCGATTTCGCCTCGCTCCGGAGCGCGATCGCTGTCCAGAAGTCTCGCCCCGCCCCGCGCGATGAAGAGGTCGTCGACGAGGAGGGGCATCCCTCCGCGAGCCGAAAAGACCAGGCCCCCCTTCCCCGCTCCGCCATCGATGAAGCTGTCGAAGACAAAAGCGACATTCGAATCGCTAAGTTCCACGATGGTGGTCGGAGGCCCCGACGAGGTTATATGGCTATTCACCACCTTGCCTGTCGAGGATTTGATCATGGCGCCCCGCCTGAATCCTGCCGCTCCCGCGACCTCAAGCTGCATCCGGTCGATCGCGAGTGCGGTGGAATCGGCCGAGAGACCGACCGAGCTGATCCCGGCGGGAGCGCCCAGACGCGAGGCGCTGAGCCCGAGGCTGCCGCCCTGGAGCGATAGGCAGGTAATCCATGCCGTCGAACCGTTCGCACCGAGGTCCGATTGGGCGACGGCGACAGTCGAGTCGCGGGCGACCAGATCGGCTCCTCCTCCTGAGCCGCCGAGGCGAAGGATTGCGCCCTTCAGGTCTACATTCGAAGCGGTTGCATCGACCAGCGTGAGGGTCTTCGCCGTCCGCCCGGAAATCGTACTGTCGCGGACTTCGAGGCGGCCATTCATCACCTTGACGGCCTCGCCATCCCCGTCGGCGAAATTGAGGGAAAGCCCCGAAAAACCGATCCTGCCTCCGTTCGCCGAAATGGATGGTTGGCCGGCGGCCGGCGCGGGGAAGCTCAGGCTGCCTTGCTCCGGGGAATCGGGCCAGAGCCACGAAAGGGAAGCTCCGCTCGTAATCTCGAGGGAACGATTGCCCAGGGAAAGGGGAGATTTCTGGCGAAAGCCCGAACGGACGCGAAGAACGGACTCGGCGGTGCGAGAGGCCGCCAGCGCCTCATTTATGCTCGAAAATGGCTTGTCGGGTTCGCCGCTGCCTCCCTCGGGCGCGCCTTGATCGACATAGAGTCCCTCGGGATCGATCACGCTCGAGAAAGGCCCGATCCTTGTCGAAACATTTCCAGCCTCGTCGATGGCCCATGCGCTCAGGCGCCAGGCCCGCGCCTTCGATCCCGCCGCGTCGAGGGTAAGGGCCCCCCGATAGTCCAGATCTGTCGACCTGCCCGATCCGTCGTCGAGCTCGACCATGATCCGCGAGTCGGAAGAGGCGACCAGCGAGACATTGATCGGACTTCGAGAAAATGGCGGCAGCGAGCCTTGAATGGAAGGCGGCGAAGGAGGCTGGCGGTCGACGGTCAGGCGGGCGAAGCCCTCCTCTCCTCCGATTGCCGAAGCGCCAGCGCCGGAAAAGGCCCTATATCTGATCGTCACAATTCGTGTCGTTTTCGGGGCAGTGTCGATGATGAGTCCGTCCGTCATGAGCGGCGAGGAGGCGGTCACGGCACCGGGGAAGGCCCTTCCCTCCGCGAGCTCGTAGCGGAGAGTCGCGCCCGGAGCGGCGGAGAGGGTAAAGGTCTCCGCACGGACAAGGGACCCGTCAAGGCCGAGTATTGGCTTTGAGGGAAATCGTGGTGGTCGGTCGAGGCGAATCGAGGAAGGCGCGCTATCGAGCATGCCGGCGCTCCTGCCTCTCCACGCGAGCCGGACAGAACCCTCGCCAGGCTCAAGGGGAATCGGACCTCGCCACGGCGTTTCTTTTTCCCCGTCCAGACTATACAAAATATCCCCGTCGTAGGGAGGAAATGCGACAAGCGAGGCCGAGCCTGGTTCTCCGGCGATGAGGGCAGGAGGGGCCGGCGTCGCGGCTGTCGTCGTCGCAGGAGAAATGGGCGAGAGCCGCACCGTAATGGGGCTTGGTCGATAGCGAATGAGGCCGTCCTTGAGGAGGCCGATCGCCACGGCAAGGTCGGAGGACCAGCCATAGGGTCCGCGGAGGCGGAGGACCGCCAATCGCCCCTCCGCTTCGAGGGGCTGCCAGCGGCCGAGGCTTCCGAGGTCCGAGTCAGTGCCGACTGCGTACACGAGTTGTCCGGAACTCGGTAGGGCAAAGCGCAGGATGGCCGAAGAATCGCCCGATTCAATCGCGGGTGTCCCGGGGTCGAAGGAGGGATCGGGCTTCGGGGTTTGAGCTGGCGCGAGTGCTCCTGCTCCCGACGCGGGGACGCCTTCAGGCAGCACCTTGTAGGCGAAACTCGCCAAGGGACTTTCGTTGCCGACCGCATCGACGGTCTTGGCGACGAGAACCCAGGTCGCGGTCTGTCCCTTGCTCACCGGCAGAACGAGGGGTCGCTCCGGGTTCCAACTCGCCAGGGATCCGAAATCGATCCCCGGTCCCGAAATCGAAAATAGGATCGCGGAACCAGCCTCGCCCGCGAGGTTGACGGTCAGGGGACCAGCGTACGAACCGGAGAGCGGATCGGGGACGGGAGGCGGGGGTGCGAGGCGATCGACGAGATAATCCGAACGGACGACGCCCGACGAATCGCGAATTTCCAACGAATACTGACGTTCTTCCCCGGGCGAGGCTTCGAGAAGGAGGGGGCGATCGAAGTCGCGCCACTCGCCGTCGGGGAGAAAACGAAACATGGCCCCCGCGGCGGCGGGAACGGGAAGGCGGAATGACTGGCCTCGCGCGGACTGCGGGACGGGAGCCGCGAACGCTTCCCCCGCCAGGGAGAAAAACGAAGCAGCGACCGCCGCGATGACCAGAAAGCCCCTGCGCATGGCTAGTTCTTGAGGATCCTCAGAATTTCCTGGAGCTCGGGATCTTCGGGATAATAATGTGTCCTGAGTTCCTCTTCTGTAAGCCCCATGAGTTCATGGCTCATGTAATGGATCCAAATTTCGTCCTCGGGCCGCTTCACGACATGCTTGCGGCACCAGTAATCCGGAACTATGGGCAGGGAATCCCCCCGGTACTCGCAGATCTTGTAGTCATGGACCGCGATCTTCACGTCCTTGCGGGGAAGTCCCTTTTCGAGAATTACTTCGGTCAGGTAGTTGATAGTCCGGCCCGAATCGTAGATGTCGTCCACGAGGAGGACATTGTCGCCGGAACGCAGATACTCGGGGCTGTAGGTCCAGCCGTCGATGCGGACCTGGTCCCGCTTGCTGATATCCGTGTAGGAGCGAGCGACGACGGCGGCGTAGAAGACCGGCCGGCCTTCCTTTCTCACGGCCTTGAAATACTCGGAAAGAACATTGCCGATGTAGGCGCCGCCCCGAAGGGACACATAGATCACGTCGGGGACGAAGCCGTCCAGATGGATCCTGTGCGCCATCTTGAGGGCGTTATTCCTGATCACGTTATAGGGGACGAACTCCTTCTTGACGCTCGACATCTGCACCTCCCAGGAATTCGCGGTTAAAAAAAACCGACCGTCGACACGCCGCCGAATCCGGCGGCCGACGGTCGGCGCTCTTAACCGACTATACTTTTACTTCTTCGCGTATGCAAGCGTAACGCTCTGGCCGTCGCGGTTGACTGTGATGGACAGATCCTTCGCCTTGGGGTCGTTGAGCTGGCGGTAGAAGTCGCGCAAGCTCTTCACCGTTCCGCCATTCATGGCCGTGACGATGTCACCGGGGTTGAGGCCGGCCACGGAGGCCATGGACTTGGGTACGACATTGGCTACATAGACGCCGCTAAGACCCTTGGGCAACTTAGTCTGGTCGAGATCAGAGGAATCCAAGGAAATCGCGTCGATCCCGGGGAAGAGGTTGCCATCGTTTGCGGCCACCTTGGGATCGCGGGCCTCGATATGGGCATTGAGCTCGATGGAGGTGCCGTCGCGAACGACGCGGAAGCTTGCGGTCTTGCCGACCTCGAGCTCGCCGACGACTCGGACGACATCAGCCTGATCCTTCACGCTCTTGCCGTCGACGCCGACGATGAAGTCTCCGGGGAGGAATCCGGCCTTGGAGGCCGGGCCGCCGTTGAATACATGGGCGATGAAGGCGCCCTTTTGACCGTCGACGCCGAGATCGACAGCGCTGGCGTGATCGAGTTCCCTAAGGGATACGCCGAGCCAACCGTATTCGATGTGCTTCTTGGTGATGAAATCGTCGATGGCTTTCTTCGCGTTGTTGATGGGAATCGAGAAGCCGAGGCCGACGCTCGTGCCGGTGGGAGAGGCAATCCAGGTGTTGATGCCCACAACCTCGCCCTTGATGTTGACGAGGGCGCCGCCGGAATTGCCCTTGTTGATCGATGCGTCGGTCTGGATGAAATCGGAGATGTTGCCGTCCGGACCGCCCGAACGACCGAGAGCGGAGACGATGCCGACGGTCATCGACGATACGTAGCCGAAGGGGCTGCCGATCGCTATGGCCCAATCGCCTACATGGAGGGCCGACGAATCGCCCAGGGTGGCGACGGTGATGTTCTTGTCGGAGGTCTCGAATTTGACGAGGGCGAGGTCGAGCCTGTCGTCGTGGCCGACGAGCTGCGACTTGTATTCCCTTCCGTCGGAAAGGACCGCTTTAATGGAGGACGCGCTGCCGGCTACATGGTTGTTTGTAAGAACATAGACCGTATTTCCGTCGCGGCGCACGATGATGCCCGAGCCCAGACCCTTGGTCTGCATGTCGGGCGGCTGACCGTTTCCGTTGTCCTGGGGTTGTCCGAAGAAGAAGCGGAAGGGCAATTGGTCATTGGGCTGGGCCTGCTGCGGCGCCACGTTCTCGGTTACGTCGAGTTCGACGATGGCCGGCAGCACGTTGTCCGCGATCGATCTGAACGCATCCTGCACAGCCAGGGCGGAGGTGAGTCCGGCTCCGGGCGGGACGGGAGTGGAAGTCGTCGACGGCGACTCCGCGCTCACGGCCTGTCCGTGATGGGCTCCGAAGGAGAATCCCGCGAAGGCGAGCGCGAACCCGAAGATCACGCCCACAAGCACGAGATTCATCACGAAGAAATTGCGCGAATAGAGTCTCTTCAGGATTGACATGGCCAACTCCTCGAAATGGGATTACGTCAGGATAACGACGGAAGAGGGCGATGGTTACAGGCGAGAGCCAATCGGGACGATCCCTTCGAATCCGAAGGGTCTCCGGTTCCGTCGAGCCGACGCGTCGGAACTTATCAATTAGGATAACTCCATGCAGTCAGCACTTTGACGCTGCCGTCATGGTTTACTGCCACGGTATGCTCATAATGCGCCGAAAGACCTCGGTCCAGGGTGACCACCGTCCAATCGTCGGCGAGCACCTTCACGTCGCCCGTACCGAGGTTGACCATGGGCTCGATAGCCAGCACCATGCCGGGGACGATCCTCGGATTCGCGCCGGGACCGACATAATTGGGAATTTGCGGGTCCTCGTGGACGTCGAAACCGACCGCGTGCCCGCAATATTGGCGCACGACGCCGTACCCGTTGGCCCGTGCGTGACCGTACACCGCGCGCGAGACATCATGGATCCGCGCCCCCGGCTTGACCGCCTCGAGGGCCCTATCGAGGCACTCTCTCGTAACCCGCATAAGACGATCCGCATCTTCGGAAACCTTGCCGACCGGGAGGGTAATGGCCGCGTCGGAAAAATAGCCCTTGAGATTTATGCCGCAATCGAGGCCTACGATGTCGCCTTCCTCGAGGACCTTCCCGTCGGGGATGCCATGGATGACCACCTCATTCGGCGATACGCACAACGAAGCCGGATACCCCTCGTAGTCGAGAAAGGAAGGGGTTCCCCCGTTCTTTTCTATGTAACTCCGAGCGAAGCGATCGAGTTCGCGGGGAGTCACGCCGGGTCGAACAAGGGGTATGATCTCCTCGAAAAGCCGGGACAGCAGGGCGCAGGACTTGCTTATTTCTTCGATCTGATCCTGATTCTTCAAGCGCGTCACATATCCTCCACGAGAGCCTTGGTCTGAGCGGCGCGGCCGCTGAAGGGCGGTCCCCGACGCGAGGCGCTCATCGCGCCATACTTGAGGCAAGTACGCGAGCCTCGACATCGCCCGGATCCGCTGTCTCGGCGGCGTTGAAGGCCGCGATCGCATCCGCCTTTTTCCCTGCCCTCGCCGCGAGACGGCCCAATTCCTTGAGAGCCGCCGCTCGCTGATGCCCATTGAGCGAAAGCGTCAGCGCCGTCCCGAAAAGCGATTGGGCCGCGGCATCGTTCCCGACAAGTGAGGCGCTCAGTGCTTGGGCGAATGCCGCTTCGGGGCCATCCTCCCTGTAATTGGACGCGCCGTCGCGGGCCTTCGAATCCGCGTCGGCATAGTCGCCTCGCAGGATGTCGGCTGTCATTGCCCAAAACCACCAGCGAAGGTCGGCCCGGTCCGTGGGCGAAGCGCCGTCATGGATGACAAGATACTCATCCCAGCGGCCATGGGCGAGCAGCACGCGAAGGGCGAATTCCCTGGCTCGCGGATCGTCGCGATGCTCCTCGGCGAGGCGAATTGAGCGGGCGATGAATCGCCCCTCGCCCTGCCTGCGCGAGTCGAATTCGAGGCCGAGGGCCTCGGGCAAAAGGATCGATTTTCGCTCCAAGGCCGGCGCGAGGGCCGCCGCTTCCGCGGATTCGCCTTCGCGCAGGAGGATCGCGGCGGCATAGCGCAGGGCCTCCGGCTCGGAGGCGTTGCCCTCCGCGAGGGCACGGGCGGAAGCGACAGCCGTCTCGCCCGTCGGCTGCAAGACGGCGATGGCCGCTTCTGTCCGCCACGATGATCCCGATCCGCCCATCCTGGCGCCATTCCACAGAGTCAGCGCGCGCGACTTGTCTCCTTCGAGCCAAGCGGCATCCGCCCCCAGGACCGCGTCGTTCGGCGAAGGGTTGGGCCCGAGGGAGTCGAGGATTTCCCCTGTCATGCCGGCGTCCCACAAAACGGAGATGGCGGGACTCTGCCCTTCGCCAATCGCCTTTCTGAGCCATGCCTGGGCGGCGAAACGATTTCCCGACCTCATCGCGAGGAGGGCCGCGTCGATGTACCAAGAAGGATCGCCGGAGGCGACGGCAAGCTTCCTGCAGTCCTCCTGGTCGACGATGGGATGCGCCCCGCGGATCGAAAGCCTGGCTTCGGCCCAGAGATCGAGGTGAGACTCGGGTCGGAGCGGCGAAGGGAAGAGCTTGAAGGCCCTTTCGCCCTGCCCGTCGCGGAGAAATAGCCAACCGGCGGCAGCGGCGATCTCCTCGTTCGCGGGGAAGGCGCGAAGGGAGGTCTCGGCCGTGGCTGCGCCGCGCCCCCTGTCCCCCAAGGCCTCGGCCCGAAGACTTCGCTTGGCGATGGACATCCACTCCGTCGAATCGCGAGCCAGTTTGTAGAGTCGATCGAAGCCCTTCGCAAGGCCCTCGGCACCCTGCCCTTGGTCGATGATCGCATCGACCTGCGAGAGGGCGACAAGGAAGGACGACGCGTCCTTCCCCGCGCAGGAAACCAGGAAGGCGAAGGCGCAGGCGCAGGCGCAGGCGAAAATGAGGCCTGAGGCGGCGAGGTGCTGTCCCCCGAGCCCTCGGGTTTCAGCCCGCTTTGGCTTTCCGGATCCCATCCAGCACACCGTTGACGAATCGGAACGAGTCATCCGACCCGTATTCCTTGGCGATCTCAATGGCCTCGTCGATCGTGATCTGAATAGGAATGTCCTTCTGGAACATCAGCGAATAGGCGCCGATCCTGAGGATGGCGAGATCGACACGCTTGAGCCTCTCGAAGGACCAATTCTGGAGCTGCGCCTTGATGGCCGCATCGACCTCCCCGATATTCTCGATCGTGCCGGCGATCAGGAGGCGGGCGAAAACGCGATGCTCTTCCTCGAATCCCTCGAAACGCTCGGGTTCCAGCCAGGAAAAGGAAAGTAACTCGGAGACGGGCGTCCCCGAGGTCTCCCAGGCATAGAGGGCCTGGAAGGCCAGGATTCGCGCCTTGCGCCGTGATGCCATCAGCTTGACCTAGAAATTGAGGTTCTCTTCGTAGATCTTGACAGTTGCCTGTTTCCTGAGATCCGCGACGAGTCCTTCCTCGATCGAGGAGAGGAGTTTTTGCTGGGCCTCGGCCGCCAAGCGCTGCACGAGCAGATCCTGCACCGTCCCCTGCTGGCCGGGCACAGTGTCGGACAGGGCAAGCTGCTTTTGCGGGAGGGATTCGTTGACGCGGACGAGCTGGAGTCCGGCCTCGTTTTCGATGAGGTCGCTCACGTCGCCGACCTTCATCTTAAAGACCTTGTCCATGAAGGCGACTCCATAAATGTCTTGGAACTGCTGGGTCCGCGACACATAGACCGAGGGGGTAGCCTTGTAGAGGGCTCCGGGATCTGAGGACTTGATGACGTATTCATCGAACTTGGAAGGATCTGCCTTGATCTTGGCCGCAACCTTCGTAATCGCGTCGCGCTCTTTGGCCTTCGCGTCGGCAGAAAGCCCCCTGAAATCGACGAATATCACCGAAACGCGAACCGTATCGGGCCTTACCAGACTCGACTTCGCCAATTCATAGGCCTTGAGGACATCGTCGGAGGTCGGAGGTTGAAGAGTCTTGAGGTCCGCTTGCCGCTTGGCCTGAAGGTAAGCGCGAAAAAGGATTTGCTGCTTGAAATAGGTCTTCGCGTCCACGAAAATTCCCTGCGAATGGAGAGCCTGATCGAGATGGGCGTCATCTGCCCCGGGCCCGAGACTCGCCTTGGCCTGGGCCACGGCCGCGTTCACCTCCGAATCCGAGGCGTAGAGCTTCTCCCTTTCGCAGTACTGAAAGAACAGCATCGTGTTGATGCGCGAATTGAGGTATTGCTTCCTTTCGTCGACGGTGAGGGCCCTGCCGATGATCGATTGTATCTTCTCGACGTCGGTCTTGAACTGAAGCAGCGAGACGACCTCGAGTTTCGTGAGTCTGAGAGTCGCCACCGGCTTGTCGATGGTCTGACCGAATGAAGCCATGGCCAGGAGGGCAAAAAGGATGAGTAACGCTGCTCTTCGTTTCATGGGACTGCCTTGACGAAAAAAATCCTTTCTCCGATGAATCCGATCGGAGAAAAGTGGGGCGCACGCATACCGGAATACAAGGCGCCAACCTGACAAAAGTAACAGAAAGCCCCGCGGCCCGCAAGCCGCGACGGCCCGCAAGCACCGTCATGATCTTTGTGCAGCCGCGCGTCGGCGGAGGGCCGCGAGGCCGGCCAGACGCGGCTCGAGCTCGGCGGCCCTCCCCAGCGCCTCGATGGCCGCGACGGTTTCCCTGCGCCGGAGAAGCACCTCAGCCTTCTTCCGATAAAACTGGGCGAGATCCCTCGTCGGGAGATCCAGCTCCGTCGCTTCATCGAGGCGATCGATGAAATCCTCTTCGTCGAGGACCTTGGGAAGTTTGAGGAGAAGGACGGTCCTGAAGCGCAGGGCCACCACATCGAAGAAATAGCGAAACCAGGGTTTTTCCGCCTCCATGATGACGAGGCGCTTGTAATGGAGCCAGGCCTTGAGTACGCGATCCCTCCGCTCATAGGCCTCCGCGATGCAGAATTCCGCGTCCATGGCCTCGCCCCGATCAAGGTAACGTTCGAGCCTGAAGTCCCCGAGGGAAAGCGCCTTTTCATAGATTTCAAGGGCCTCGTCGTCGAGATCGTGGAGGAGGTCGTAGACGACCAGGCGGGCCTGGCTCTCGGGATCGTTCGTTCGGGCCTTGAGAAAGGCGCGAAAATCGAAGCCGCCCTCCTCGGAAGCCTTCCTGCGGAGTTGGCGATCGAAGGCCCTGCGCCTTTCCGGATCGGAAAGGACGCGATAGGCCTCGAGGAGAAGCCGCATCGCGCCTTCGGTGGCGCGCCTCCCCTCACCCTCGGGCGCGCCCGAAGAATTCTTGAAGGGAGCTATGTCGGGGTGGAATTTCTTCGCAAGTCGACGAAAGGCGCTTTTTACCTGGGCCGTGCTCGCGTCCTGGCCGACCCCGAGGATATCGTAGTAGTCCAGCACGCTGGTTCCTCTCGCCTTCGATCCTGCGCCGAAGGGTTGACCGACGGGCGAAGGCGAGCCGTAGCCCGCCTCCGCTCAGTCTTTCTTGGCCTCGCCTCTCGCCTTGAGCAGCTTGGTCGCGAAAATTGCGTCGCGTTCGCGCTCCTCCAGGGAGGATTCGATGAAGGCCTTGCGAGCCCGCGACTCGGGAATGACGATCTTGTCGAGGGCATTGACTCGACGTTGGGTCTTTTTCACCTCGCGGGCGAGACGCCAGACCACCGTCCTGAGCCCCGCCATCGCGACGAGCTTCTCGAGGAGGGCGGTGAACTCCGCTACCGTCTCGTCGGTGTCGACGGATGATCCGGTAAATGAGGTTTGGAGCTTGCGGGCGGGCACGACCGCCTCGAGGGAGGGGATTCGCTGTCCCGCCGCCTGCACCAGTGTCTCTTTAAGGATCATGTCGTTCTTCATGCCCTCGGCGAGTTCGCGGGCGCGTTCGCGTCCGATCGTGAGAATCATGCGCCGCATCACCGGGTAGGCGGACAGCGCTATCTCGTCGATCTCGCGCTCGAGCACGCGAACCTGATCGACCCTCTTCATCAGCTCCATCATGAGGATTTCACGCTTGCGTTCGAGGAGCTCGTAGCCCTCGACCGCGAGCGCAAGGTTGTCCTTCTCCTTGAGGAGATTCGATTTCGTCGGGGCGATCGTCTGCGTGGGCATTAGTGCGCTCCCTGTGCCGCCGTTGTCGCCGCCTTGGCATCGTGTTCGGCGGCGCCGGGCAGGTACTTTTCGATGTACTTCCGGGACACGCGGATGAGCTCCTCGCGCGGAAGGATGGAGAGAAGCTTCCAGCCGATGTCGAGGGTCTCCCCGATGCTTCGATTCTCGTCCTCGCCCTGGGCGAGGAATTCGGACTCGAAGCGCTCGCCGAAGCGGAGATACTGCTTGTCGAGGGCGGAGAGTTCCTCTTCGCCGATGATCGCCGCGAGGTTGCGGATGCTCTTGACGCGGGCATAGCAGGCGAAAAGCTGACTCGAGACATCCTTATGATCGTCGCGGGTCATGCCTTCTCCGATGCCGTCCTTCATGAGGCGCGAAAGGGAGGGGAGGACCGCGATCGGCGGATAGACACCCTTCTGGGAGAGTTCGCGATCGATGGATATCTGCCCCTCGGTGATGTAGCCCGTGAGGTCGGGGATGGGGTTCGTGACGTCGTCGTTGGGCATCGAAAGGATGGGAATCTGGGTGATGGAACCGGTCGAACCTTCGATCTTGCCCGCGCGCTCGTAAAGAGCGGCGAGGTCGGAGTAGAGATAGCCCGGATAGCCCTTGCGCGAGGGAACCTCGCCGCGGGAGGCGGAAACCTCACGAAGGGCCTCGCAGTAGTTGGTCATGTCGGTCAGGACGACGAGGACGTGCATGTTCTTTTCGTAGGCCAGGTACTCAGCCGCGGTAAGGGCCGACTTCGGCGTGACGAGTCGCTCGATCGAGGGGCTGTCGGCGAGGGAGAAGAACATGACGACTCGGGAGAGGACGCCTGACTTCTCGAAGGAATCCTGGAAGTAGCGCGCGACGTCGTACTTGATGCCCATGGCGGCGAAGACGATGGCAAAGGGCTCTTCGCCACCTCCGGTGGCGTCGAGAGAAGGGCTACCGCCCTTCTCTCCCCCACCTATAATACGGGCCTGGCGGACGATCTGAGCCGCGAGACGATTGTGCGGAAGACCATTGCCCGAAAAGAGCGGAAGCTTCTGGCCGCGAATGAGGGTGTTCATGCCGTCGATGGCGGAGATGCCGGTCTGGATGAAGTCCTTCGGATAGACGCGGGCCGCCGGGTTGATCGGCGCGCCGTTGACGTCGCGGAATTCGCTCGTGAGAATGTCGGGATAGCCGTCGGCCGGGCGGCCGAGGCCGTCGAAGACGCGGCCAAGCATGTCGGTGCCGACGCGGAGCTCAAGGGGCTTGCCGAGATACTCGACCCTCGTCTCATCGAGGGTAAGCCCTGTGTTGGCGGCGAAGAGCTGGACCGCCACGGCATCGTCGGAGGTCTCGACGACGCGGCCGATCCTTCGCCCGCCGTCGCGGCCGAAGACCGCGACGAGCTCGCCGTAGCCGACAGGCTCGGTCCTCTTCGCCATGACGATCGGACCCTCGGCGTGGACGAGTCCGGTGTGTTCGAGACCCTTCATCGGGCTTCCTCCCCTGCCTTGCGGCGCTGGAGCTCTTCGAACTGGCTGCTCACCTCGCGGATGGCAAGCCTGATTTCCTCGAGCTTTTCGTTGGGCACCTCGCTCTTGATTCGAGTGAGCTTCTCGCGGATCGGGAGGGCGACGATCTTGGCGAGGGGAACGCCGGCCTTGATCGCGTCGTCGGCCTTGGCGTGGAACTGCATGATGGCCTGGAGGAGGAGCATCTGCTTCTGCGGCGTGCAGTACTTGTCGATGTCATCGAAGGAGTTCTGCTGGAGGAATCCGTTCTTGATCAGCTCCGCCGACACGAGGACGAGGCGCTGGTCTTCGGGAAGGGCATCGGGGCCGATGAGGCGGACGATCTGCTCGAGACGCTGCTCCTTCTTGAGGAGCTCCATCGTCCTGCCGCGGATGTCTGCCCAACCCGGATCGACCTTGTCCCACCATTCGCGGAGTTCCTCGACATACTCCGAGTAGGAGTCGATCCAGGAAATGGCCGGATAGTGGCGAGCATAGGCGAGGTCCTTATCGAGACCCCAGAAGCAGCGGATAAAGCGCTTGGTGTGCTGGGTGACCGGCTCGGAGAAGTCGCCTCCGGGGGGCGAAACCGCGCCGATGATCGAAACCGATCCGGGCTTGCCGGAGAGGGTCTCGACGCGACCTCCGCGCTCGTAGAACTCGGCGAGACGGGTGGGGAGGTAGGCTGGGAAGCCTTCCTCCGCGGGCATCTCCTCGAGACGGCCGGAGAGTTCACGGAGGGCCTCTGCCCAGCGGGAGGTGGAGTCAGCCATGACGGCGACGTCGTAGCCCATGTCGCGGTAGTACTCGGCGAGGGTGATGCCCGTATAAATGGAAACCTCGCGGGCAGCGACCGGCATGTTGGAGGTGTTGGCGATGAGGATCGTCCTCTCCATGATGGAGCGGCCCGTCCTCGGATCGACGAGGTGGGGGAACTCGGTCAAGACTTCCGTCATCTCGTTGCCGCGCTCGCCGCAGCCGACGTAGACGATGATGTCGGCGTCGCAGTACTTGGCGATGGCGTGCTGGGTCATGGTCTTGCCGGTGCCGAAGGCGCCGGGCACCGCGGAGGTCCCGCCCTTGGAGATCGGGAAGAGAATATCGATGACGCGAAGACCCGTCATCAGGGGCTCGGTGGGCGGAAGGCGCTTCGTCGTGGGGCGGGGAAGGCGAACCGGCCAGTGGTGCATCAGGCCGAGTTCCTCACCCTGGTCGGTGAAGACGATGGGCGTCCGGAGGTCATAGTCCCCGTCGGGGAGAACCTTGGTAATTGTGCCCTTCTTGGTGGTCGGAGGGACCAACACGCGATGGACGGTGAGCTGGGTCTCCTGGACCTCGGCGATGAGGACGCCGGGACCGATCTTGTCGCCGACCTTGACCTTGAGCTTCGTCGGCCACTTCTGGTCGAGATCGAGGGAATCGCCCTTGACGCCCGATTGTATGAAGGAACCGGAGCTCTTCTTGAGCATCTCCAGAGGACGCTGCATACCGTCGTAGATCTTGCCGAGGAGGCCCGGACCGAGGGTGACGGAGAGGGGCATGCCAAGGGAGACAGCCGGCTCGCCGGGCCTCATGCCGGTATTTTCCTCGTAGACCTGGATTGTGGCGCCCTTGTCATCCGTGCGGATGATTTCGCCGACGAGGCGGGCGTTGCCGACCTCGACGACATCGTAGAGGCCGGCGCCGCCGAGGCCCTCGGCCTGGACGACGGGACCGGCGACGCGGGTTATGCGACCTTTGATCATTCTTTCAGCGCCTCCGCGCAAAGGGCACGGGAGAGCTCGCCCCGCTGCCTGTCGAGCAGATCGGATTCGACGAGGTCCATGGTCGCCCTGAGAGTCATCTTGCCATCCGCAGAATGGACGACGAGGCCGGCCGCCGGCAGTTTCGAATCCTCGAGAGCCTCGGCAGGCTCGGGAACGCCGAGCGCCTTCTGGACAACGGCTACGGCGCGGGTCTTCGACAGGCCCTTGTAGCGAATGTTAACCGCCCTGCCATTGAAGATCGACGAACTCGCCTTCATGTGCTCCTCGAGAAGCCCCGCGATCCGGTCCTCGCTCATGCCCTCGAACCAGGAGGCGAGCGCCTTGCGCACGCGCCCGTCGACGAGGGCCGTACGATAGCGGATCTTCTCGAGAGGAATGCGTGCGAGCATCTCCGCGCGATTTCGGGCGATCCAGACATCAGCAGCCTGCCCGACGGTTTCCTTTGCGTTCCTGGCCCTCTCGACCGCCTGGGCGGTGGTGAAGGCCGCTTCTTCCTCGGCGTCGCGAAGGACCTTGTCCGCGGCCTTGCGGGCCTCGTCAAGGATTTCCTTCTGTATCGCCTCGGTTGTTCCAATCTCTTCCATGCCTGCTCCTGGTAGTGCGCGCCCCGTGGAGGGGCTTCGACGAAACGGGAAAACCCTGCGGCCCGTACCGTTCCGTCGCAGCTACTTCGCCCGGGTCGGTAGCGCGCATCGCCATCGAATCCCGACCTTAGCCGGAACGGGTACGAGCCCGCTCCATCGATACGACAATCTCAGATCATCACGCCGACCGCCTCGCGGACGGCGTCGACGATACTCTTCCTTTTGCCCGACCGCTCACCCTGGCCTGGAATTTCCACGATGAGCGGATAGGCGCCTGACAGCTGCCAAGCCTTCACTTCCTCATCGAGCATATCCGAAACGGCCTCGGTGAGGACGAGAACCTTGATAGTCTGACCGCCCACGAGCTCGCCCGTGGCCTTCTTGAAGGCCTCGAGCGCCTCTTCGCGGCCCGAGGCGGAGCGCCCGTCCACCCCCGCCATGCGGAAGGCGAGGACGATCTCCTCCTCGGCGATGACGAAGATTCCGGCCACTTTACATCGTCAGGCAGAGGATGGCGACGAGGAAGCCCCAGAGGCAAATTCCTTCGGCGAGGCCGAGGAAGGGAAGGGCCTTTCCGGAGAGGCTCGCGTCTTCCGCGATCGCGCCCATGGCCGCCCCGCCGACGCCGCCGACGGCGATTCCGCCGCCGATGCAGGCCAGGCCGACGGCGAATCCGGCGCCGATGTACTTGAGGCTCTTGAGGTCGATCGCGGGAACCGCCGACTGGGCGGTGGCGGCGAGGACGGTACCGACGACGAGAAGGGCTGCGAGAAGAATGCGCTTTGTCACAACTTACTCCTTGGACAGGCTGAATCTGAAGGGGGCGAAGAGCGTCCCCGGTTCAATGACGAACTTGGAAAGGAACTCATAGTACTGGAGACGCACGACCTGGATGGCCACGACCATGCCCTCGAGGACGAGAATGATGACGTTGAAAAGCACGACGATGAGGGCTTCGAGGAAGAAGCCGAGGGGACTCCCGTCGTTGACCATGCCGCCCATCTTGAAGGTCACGTAGGACAGGACCACGTGCGAGAGGGCGAAGGCGCCGATACGAAGGAAGGAAAGGGTCACCGAGAAGTAATAGGAGAAGGTCTCGATGACGATGACCACGGCCTTGATCACGTTCGCGAAGGTGCCGTCGTCGCTGTGGTAATGGTGACCGTCGACGAGGGCCGCGAGCTGCTCCTCGAAGATGAGGAGGACGACGGGGAGACCCAGGGCGACCGCGTCCCACCAGCCGAGGCCGAAGGAACTATTGATGAGTACGCGGATGGCGATTCCGATGGCCCACCAGAGGAAGAAGGCTCCGCAAAGGCCCGTCTTCTGGAATATCGCGTGCCCCACCCTCCCCTTCTTGATGTTCTCGACGATATTGAAGATGAGACCGAGGGAATTGACCAGGACGCCGATGCAAAGGGTGATTCCGAAGAAGACCATGATGGTGCCGATGGTGTCGGTCCCGGGAAGCAGGTTGAGGAAACGCTCCTGCTCGTGACCAAGGAAGAGCTGGGTGAGCACCTTTTCGACAGGCTCGAGGAATGTCTCGCTGGAGAAGAACGAACCCGTCAGCAGACCCATGAACATCGAACCCGAGCCTGCCGAGATGACTATCGGCGCGAAGATCTTCCATTTACGGAGGGATTTGATCCATTCGAACTGGAGAGCGATGCCCGCGGCGAAGATCACGAAACCCTGTCCCACGTCCCCGAACATGATCGAAAAGAAGACGGTGAAGAAGACCGCCACGAAGGGCGTGGGGTCGATGCTGCCGTAGCCCGGCACCATGTAGGAGTTGACCATTCGCTCGAAGTTCTTGACGAAGAATCGCTTCTTCATGAGGACGGGGACTTCCTCCTCGCCATTCCTGACGCTCTCCACCTCGCGGGGCGCGAAGGTCCTGAAGGCTATCCTTTCGCCCGTAGCCTTGCGGAGGGCCGAAACGACACCGGCTACCCTTTCTTTGGGCATCCACCCGACGAGCCTGAGGGTCTGCTCTGAACCGAAAAGGCCTGATTTGATAGTCTCGATGGTATCGGCCACGGCATAGGAAGCCGCCAAGGCCTGCCATTCAGAGGCGAGCTCGGCCTTGAGGACCGCGCGCCTGGTTTCAAGCTCCATCGAGGCGCTCTCGAGGCGGTCGAGCTCCTTCTCGAGGGCGCCGGGCACCTCGAGGGGAACGCCGTTGAAATCGGCGGCAAAGGTCTTGGGGATGAAACCGGCCTTTGCGAGTTCCGCGTCGAGGGCGAAGCGACCGCTTTTCGTGGCGACGGCGACGACAAGATTCTTCCCGTCGACGGGGAAGAGCATCGCCTTGGCGCCCATCCTCTTGTCTATATCGGCCGCATTCGTTGGATTGAGCTGACCGATCCTGATACCGAGGAAAGACAGCTTGTCGAGAGAAGTCCAGGGCATGTTGAGACCGGCGAAGGCCTTCGCCTCCTCGAGGGCGTTGGTCGCGTAGGCTATCCGCTCCCTGTTTTCCTTGAGTTCGAGGTCAAACTTCTCGACCTTCGCCCACAGCTTCGAAATGCCTTCTTCCTCCGTAGGTCCCGGCATTCTGGTACCGATAGGCATGGTCTCGGGAAATTCGAGTCCGAGGGTCCTCTTGATCGAATAGACCTTATCGAGGGCAGGCGCATAGGGGCTGGAATGGGCCTGCCTGCCGGGGCGAGTCCCCAGGCCTTCGCCATCGGACTCAGCCTTTTCGGATTTCTGCGCGGAGGGCTGGAAACAACCCTCCTTGCCGAGAATCTCGAGGATGGAGTCGAAATCGCGGCGAAGGGCGACGATCTCCACCTTCTTCATGGCGAGGATGCTCATGCCCTGGCCCCCGTGTACTGCGACGCGAAGGCCGCTATCTCGTCGACGGGGGCCTCCAGATGAATACCCTCGAGGACTCCGAAGATCGAGGCCGTCTCGTATTCCTTCAGCCTATACCAGGTATAGAGCGGCACGAAGCTCGAGGTTTCCGCATGCATGAAGCGAATGAGGTCGGCGAAGATCCTCCGCTTGGCCTGCACCTCGACATGGCGGAGGTCGAGATGCCACTCCTCCCCCTCCTTGGCCGTTTCGTTGACGAGGTCCTCGAATTCCCAGCCCGACCAATCGGCCTTGTTGTCCGGGTGGCGGGCGAGGGAATCCATGGCCGCGGAGACGGCGTCTGAACCCGGAAGCTCGATGAGGAAGGGCCGAATTTCCTCGGCGCCCAGACCGTAGTATCGCCTGAGCCTCAAGGCCCATATGATGTTCTCGAGTTCGACTTCCCGCCTGAGGACCCTCGGGAGACTGCCCTTGAGCTCGGCCGTAAGCCTCGAGGCCGAGCGGGCCAATTCGCCATAATACTGACGATCGAGCCTGATCTTTTCGAGGACCGGATTGTGCCTGTCGCCCTCCGCGAGCCAGCCGAAGCGACGACCCGAGAACATCTGGAGCCTGTCTGGCCAGGACTGGACCTGGAGCGACGATTTGATGGGAAGCTCTGCGCCGAGTGGAGCCGAGGACTCTCCGGACTGGAGGGCCATGACGAGCCGCTTCACGTAGCCGTATTCAGGCTTGCGGAGAAGCGCCTTGAAGAAATCTTCGTGGCGCGCGAGGAGACCGGCCAACGAAATGAAATCGCGTTGGGCGTCCTCTTCGAGCCGTTTTTCCGCGGCGGCCACGAGCAGGCGTTCCGGGAGCTGTGGAGGAGTCTCGTCGAACAGAGACTTCCAGACCTCGGCGACACGTCCGCCCTTCGCGAGCTGGGACGCGCGCGAACCGAGCCGGAATCTCGCCACCGAACCGAGCACCCTGGCGTAGGTGTATTCCGGCCTGAAACTCGCTGCCATCTTACTTCTTCGCGAGGGCGGTCTCGCAGGTCGCCCTAAAGGCCGCCTCATCCACTCGCGTGGCATCGAGGGACGCCTTGAAAGAGGCGACGGCCTTTTCGTATTCGGCGACGACCGCGGCGGCGGCGGCGTTTTTCTTCTCGTTCGCCGATTTGACCGCCGATTCATGGGCCGAGGCCACATCTGCTTCGGCCTTTTCCTTCGCGGCGGCGATCTTGCGATCCGCCTCTTTCCTCGCTTCGGCGACGAGCGATTCGGCCTTGCTCTCGACATCGAACAGCTTGTCGAGAAGGTCTTGATCCTTTGCTAGCATTGAAGCCCCCGCATTATCGTTGGTTCTGATCGAGGCAAAATAGAATTCCCTAAGATTCGCAAACTGTCGAGGCCTAAAACCACCCGGCCCCTATTTTTTGAAAGAAAGTTACGCTGCGCGATGCCACGAAAAAAACGGAGCCGGTACTCCCGGCTCCATTTCTTCGCGCTTATGTCCGCGTCAATTGCCCGAACTTGAGGGCGCGGGCGCCTGACCCGCGGGAGCCGGCGTCGTGGAAGTCGATGGAACGGCGCCCGGAGCGGGAAGCAGCGGAACGACAGGGTTTGCAGGGTTGGTCTGACCGGTGGTCTTCCACCATTCGGAAGAGGTGGTCTGAGCGGGGGCGTTCTTCAGGGCCGCCGCCTCGACGTTGCCGGTCGAGCCCTTGTCGAGAAGGGCCAAGGAGAATGCGCAGACGAAGAAAAGCGCCCCCAATATATAGGTAAAGCGCTGCATAACATTGCTGGATCTGGAGCCGAAGGCCGTGTTGCTGGAGCCGGCGAAGATGCCGCCGAGGCCGTCGGCACCCTCGTTCTGGATGACGACCATGAAAATGAGGAGAAGCGATACAATGATGAAAATCACGAGAAGAAAGACGCTTAAAATGCTCATGGAAGACTCCAGCTTTGGTGGCATGCATTTCCGGAAATCGCCTGGGTGAATAAACCGGGGCGATCAATACCCGGAAGACGGCAAGGGATAGTAGCGGATCGGGACTTTTTTGGCAAGCGGAAACGGGGAGGAGGTGGCGACTGCCGCCGGGCGGCAGCCGCCGCGATCGATCAGAAATCGACGATCGGTACGAAGGTCTCCGCCTTGAGACTTGCGCCGCCGACGAGGGCTCCGTCGATGTTGGCCATGCCCATGAGTTCCTTGGCATTGTCGGCCTTCACCGATCCACCGTACTGGATGACCATGGTCTTCGCCGCGGCCTCGCCATAGAGGCCCGAGAGGACCTTGCGGATATAGGCGTGAACGGCGTCGGCGTCCTGGGGCGTGGCGGTCTTGCCCGTGCCTATGGCCCAGACCGGTTCGTAGGCGATGACGACCTTGGCGAGGGCGGTGGCGTCGACCCCCTTGAGTCCCTCGCGGATCTGGCCGCCAACCACCGTCTCGAGCTTGCCGGCTTCGCGCTCCTCGAGGGTCTCGCCCACGCAGAGAATGGGCTCGAGCCCGTGCTTGAGGGCGAGGAGGACCTTCTTGTTGATCAGTGCGTCGTCCTCGCGATAGGAGTGGCGGCGCTCCGAGTGGCCCAGTATGACCGTGGAAACGCCGAGGTCCTTGAGCATAAGCACGGAGACCTCGCCCGTGTGCGCCCCCTGCTCCTCCGGCCCCATGTTCTGGGCGCCGAGACGGATTGGGCTTCCCTTGACGACCTCTGCCACCGCGGCGAGGGCCGTGAAGGCCGGTGCGATCATGACCTTCCGCTTCGTCGAGCCGAGCTTGGCGACGAGGTCCTTTGCCAGGGCTATCGACTCGCCCACCGTCTTGTGCATCTTCCAGTTGCCGGCGATATAGAACTGTTTCATGGAGCTTCCTTATTTTTGCTCGAGAACGGCGATGCCGGGGAGGACCTTGCCCTCGAGGTACTCGAGGGAGGCCCCGCCGCCCGTGGATACGTGGGTCATCTTGTCGGCGAGGCCGAACTTGTTGACGGCCGCCACCGAGTCGCCCCCACCCACGACGGACATCGCGCCCTTGCCGGTCGCTTCTGCCACAAGCCTCGCGACGGCTTCGGTACCCTTTGCGAAGGCATCGAACTCGAAGACACCCACGGGGCCGTTCCAGACGATGCTCTTCGCGCCGAGGATAAGGTCCTTGTAGAGGGCGATGGTCTTCGGACCCACGTCGAGGCCCATCATGCCCGCGGGTACGTCGAGGGAGTCTACGACCTTGGGGCTCGCGTCGGCCGCGAACTTGTCAGCGACGACGTGGTCCACGGGGAGGACGATCTTCGTGCCCTTGGCCTTGGCGGACTCGAGGAGCTTCTTCGCCGTGTCGATGAAGTCATCCTCCACGAGGGAACCGCCCACCGAGTGGCCCTGGGCCTTGAGGAAGGTGTAGGCCATGCCGCCGCCGATGATGAGGGCGGAGGCGTTCTTGAGGAGGCTTTCGAGGACGGCGATCTTCGAAGAGACCTTCGCTCCACCGATGATGGCGATCATGGGCTTGGCGGGATTCTTGAGCATGGGCTCGAGGTGGGCCACCTCCTTCTCCATGAGGAAGCCGCCGACCTTGACCGAGCAGAATTTGGCCATGGTGGCCGTGGAGGCATGGGCTCGATGGGCGGTGCCGAAGGCGTCGTTCACATACACGTCGCCATAGGAGGCGAGCTCCTTGCCGAGGACTTCCTGCTTGGCCTCGTCCTTGGAGGTCTCTTCCTTATGGAAACGGGTGTTCTCGAGCATCGCGACGCTGCCGACCGGCAGGGCCTCGATCGTCGTCTTCTGGCCCATGCAGGAGGGAAGGAAGGTGACAGGCTTGCCGAGCTTGGCGGCGAGGTACTCGGCGACGGGCTTCATCCGGTGCTTCCCGTCGAGATACTTTTCCATATCGAAGGCCGTGCCGGCCTTGTCCGCCTTCTCCTTGGCCTTGGCGGCGTCCTTGTCGGGATCGCCGAGATGGGACATGAGGACGAGGCTCTTCACGCCCTGGTCGAGGACATATTTGATGGTGGGGAGGGCGGCCATGATGCGGGTATCGTCCTGCACCTTCCCGTCCTTCATAGGGACGTTGAAATCGACGCGCATGATGACGCGCTTGCCCTTGAGCGAAATGTCTTTAACGGTCTTGATCATGATGACCTCCGGTCAGAAAAAAGGGGCACCATACTATCGTGCGCGATAGTGAGGTGCCCCGTCGATATCGTATCCGATTACTTCTTCGATGCCATGTAGCGGAGGAGGTCCACTACGCGGTTGGAATAGCCCCACTCGTTGTCGTACCAGGAAACGACCTTGAAGAAGCGCTTCTCGCCGGGCAGGTTGTTCTGTACCGTCGCGAGGCTGTCGTAGATTGAGGAACGGGGATCGTGGATGAAGTCGGTGGAGACGAGCTCCTCGTCGCAATAGCCGAGGATGTCCTTGAGGTAGGTCTGGCTCGCCTTCTTCATGAGGCTGTCGATCTCCTCGATGGAGGTGTCGCGGGCCGCGGTGAAGGTGAGGTCGACGACCGAGCTCGTGGGGACGGGAACGCGGAAGGACATGCCGGTGAGCTTGCCCTTGGTCTCGGGGAGGACCTCGCCGACGGCCTTGGCGGCGCCGGTGGTCGAGGGGATGGTGTTGATGGCCGCGGCGCGACCGCCGCGCCAGTCCTTCTTGGACACGCCGTCGACAGTCTTCTGGGTCGCGGTATAGGCGTGGATGGTGGTCATGAGGCCCTTTTCGATGCCGATGCCCTCCTTTAGGAGGACGTAGGTGACGGGGGCGAGGCAGTTGGTGGTGCAGGAGGCGTTGGACACCACGTTGTTCTTGGCGGGGTCGTACTTTTCGTGGTTGACGCCCATGACGAAGGTGGGGATCTTCTTCGCCTCGTCCTTGGACTTGGCGGGCGCGGAGATGATGACCTTCTTGGCGCCGGCGTCGAGGTGGCCGAAGGCCTTCTCGTCGGTGAAGAGGCCGGTGCACTCGAGCACGTACTCGACGCCGAGCTTGGCCCAGGGGAGGTTCTTGAGCTCCTTCTCGGCCATCACGCACTTGATCTCGTGACCGTTGACCACGAGGGTGTCGGCCTCGGCGAGGGAGGGGTCGCTCTTCTTCGCGGAGATCTGGGCCTTCATCCGACCCTGGACCGAGTCGTACTTGAGCTGGTAGGCGAAATACTCGGCGTCGGTGGAAATATCGACGACGGCGACGACGTCGATCTTGTCCTTGCCGAGGAGTCCCTGATCGACGATGGATTGGAAGACGAGGCGACCGATCCTGCCGAAGCCGTTAATGGCTACTTTCATCGAAAACCCCCTCAATATAGAAACGGATGAGCCCGGAATCGGGCCGTAGGTAAGGAAAGAATCAGGCGCCGTTGGCCGACTTCGCGGCTTCGGATCGCCATGAACCAAAAAAATGGTAACGATAAAAGAGGAGCGCTGTCAACAAGGGTCAAAGTGCAATTCTGTCAACTATAATTCGCATTCGGCCTAAGAGGTCCTTTTGATAGTCGACCTAGGTCCTTGGAGGAGCTCGAAGCGAAAGGCATCGCTTTTGCCGCAGCTTTATGCTAAATTTGAAGGTGCCCGCTGACGATATTCTCTTTGTCGGGACAGCGGCATGGTTCCCCTCCCAGTACACCATGTCGTGATTCCGATACCTCAACGGGTTGGCCGGTTTTTCCCCAAAACCGGCCTTTTTTTGTCCTTTGCCCCGAGACCTTCGCGATTGACCAACGGAAGGCTCTTCGCATAGTGTGACAGGCATGGCTTCCCGTTCACGGGGCGCGCGAGTCGTTCGCATCCTTCTGATCGCGACCCCGATAGCAGCCCTTTTATTTGGCGCGCTCGCGGGATTGGCGATCGCCGCAACCAGCAACATCGTCAATTCCGAAGACTTCACCACCTTCCAGGCCGCCCTGCCGACGAAAATACTCGACGTCAAAGGCAGATTGATCACCGAGTTCTCCTCCGACGAGAAGCGGGAAATCATCACACTGAAAGAGCTGCCGCGACATCTCATCGATGCCGTCATCACTCGCGAGGATCAGTCGTTCTACAAGCACCACGGCTTCACCTTCAAAAGCATTTTCCGCGCTGCCCTGGGAAAGCTCACCGGCCTGTCCTTGGGCGGCGGATCGACGATCACGCAGCAGCTCGCCGGCACACTCTACGCCAATCGAGCCGACATCACGTATCGAAGGAAGATCGTCGAGCTCTGGTGGGCCCTGCAACTCGAACGACGCTACACGAAGGACGAGATCCTCGAGTTATATTTAAATAGGATGTACATGGGCGCCGGATGTTACGGCGTCGAAGCGGCGAGCAAATTCTATTTTGGGCATTCCGCCAGGGACATCACCCTCGCCGAATCGGCCGTCCTCGCGATCCAGCTCTCGAGCCCCGCCAAATACAACCCCATATCCAACCCAAACAACGCCAAGGCACGGTCGCGCGAAGTCCTCGACCAGATGATCAAGCTCGGCTATTGCACGAAGGCAGACGCCGATGCCTCCTTCGACGACTATTGGTCCAACTTCGACTACACGAGGGTAGCGACTACCGCTTATTTCACGCGGGACGACAAGGCCCCCTGGTTCAGCGAATATGTCCGCCGCCAGCTCGAGGATATGCTCTACGGTTCGCTCGACATCTACAAGGACGGCTTCACCGTCCATACGACCCTCGATCTCGACATGCAGGCCCAGGCCGATGCGTTGATGAAACGGGGCATAGACCAGGGCAACAAGGAATTCCAGGCGACGAATTCCGCCAGCCTCGGCGACGCCACGAAGACCTATGTCCCTATCGTCGAGATGCTGGGGCTCGGCTTCAATCTCGAACCTCTCTTCGCGTCGGAAGGCAAGATCAGGTCGAATGCCGAAGACTTCTTCGAAAGACGATTGACGCCTACCGTCGACGCGGCGGCCCTCCTCTTCGGCCTCCCCGATCTCAAGGCCATTACCAACGCGAGTTACGCGAAAATGAAGGTTGACCTGGAAAAATCGACGGTTGAGGGCGCCCTCATTACGATTGACAACGATACCGGCTACATCAAAGCCATAGTCGGAGGCTCGAAGTTCGATCAGTCGAACCAGCTGATCCGAGCCACCCAGGCGAAGCTCATGCCTGGCTCGACCTTCAAGCCCCTCTACTATTCCGCCGCCATCGATTCCAAGCTCTTCACCGAAGGCACGATGATCGACGATAGCCCGGTGGTGTTCTACAATGAGGACGGCACGCCCTATATCCCTCTCGACTACAAGGGAGAATTTCAAGGGACGGTCCTCACCTGGTATGCCCTCGCCCACTCGATGAACGTCCCCTCGCTCAAGATACTCGACAAAATCGGTTTCGACGCGGCCATAAGCCGGGCCGCGGCCCTCCTCGACATCACCGATCCGGCCGAAATTAGGCGGACCTTCCCGCGGGTCTATCCCCTCGGGCTCGGAGTCATCGGCGTCTCGCCTATAAAGATGGCCCGCGCCTTCGCCGTCTTCGCCAACCAGGGCCGAGCTGTCGATCCCATCGCAATCACCTCTGTCGAGGACCGCGACGGCAGGGTCATACTCGAGCCCGAAAAAGACCTCAGGATCATGCAGAGAAAGCGGGGACAGGCGGCCCAGGTCGTCTCCCCGCAAAACGCCGCGATCATGGTCGACATGCTGCAGCGCACCGTTCAAAGCGGCACCCTCGCGTGGCCGACGCGATCGGGCACGATATTCAAGTACAAGGACGCCAACGGCAAGGAGTACACCATTCCGGCCGCAGGCAAGACGGGCACGACGCAGAACTGGGCCGACGCATGGACCGTGGGATTCACCCCCTATTTCACCACTGCGGTGTGGTTCGGCTTCGACAAGCCGGGCAACTCGCTCGGCGTCAGCCAGACGGGCGCCACCCTCGCAGGAGACATCTGGGCCCAATACATGCGGGGCATCAATCGGGGGCTTCCGATGAGGAACTTCGTCAGACCGCCGAACGGGCTCGTCCAGGTCCAGGTCTGCGCCGTCTCGGGCGAGCTTCCCACCGAATACTGCACCGATGGCTTCGAGAATCTGCTCTTCCTCGAGGGCACCCAACCCACCAAGACCTGCGAGATTCACCAGTACAGCGCGGAGAGGGACTCGAAGCTCATCAAGAAGCTCGAAGACCAGACCAAACTCTACGGAAATGGGCTCCCGAATCTCGACACGAAGCTGAATATCGATATTCCCGGCATCGATCTCTCGAGCCCGCCCGCGGGAGGCACGCCGAATTCGACGCCCCAGACTCCGGCACCGCAAAGCGGCCTGTTGAACTAGGCGAGGCTTCCGGCGATCGGGGAAGAGGCGGCGACGTCCTGGGCTTTTCCGGCGGCCTTTCGACCCCGCTTGAGCCCATATCGCCCATGCTTTTTACGTAGCCCTTTCCCCTGCTCGAAGCCTTGGCGGTCGCGAAGAAGCGACAAGGCGAAGGCCAAAAGGCAGACTAAGAGCGATGTGGCCTTGATATCCGCATCGGCCAGCCCGGTCGGTGTGGTGGCGGGCAGGACCCTGCCGGCCGAGAGCCGCGGTTGAATTCCGCTGTCCCTACCCTCCACCACGATTTCGTAGTCGCCCTTGGCGATCCAGCCGAGAGGGAGGGCTTCCCTCCTCGCGCGATCCGGATCGTTCTGCAGGGCCTTTATCTCGTTCGAAAGACTTCCATTGAGCTCGCGGAGGGACTCGATATTGGCCCTCATCGAGGCGAGTTCGACGGTACTGGATGTGGAGGCGAGGACTCCCCCCTTGCCAAAAGACAGGGAAAGCAGGCAATAGCATGCCAAGCCGAGCCATGCCGCGGCGAGAACGCGCGGCAGCGTTAGTAGCCTCATCCCTGCTATTAACGGCAGGGCCTCCTCGGCGGTTGAGGCCAGAATGAGGGAGCTTCGAAAGTTGACCCGTCATTGACAACCGCCGAAGGGCCGCATAGATTTGAAAACGGTCGTAAATACGGAAAGAAATCCTTCCGATAAACTCCGTAACGACCGCTTCGAACGGAGTAGCCATGGCAGCACGTCCCGATACCACACACGACGGCAAGAGCACTCGTCCCCAGGCTCGAAGGGACGATCTCGAGCGCTATGGCGTCTGGGTCAAGGCCGAGCCCCAGGATATAAGCCCGGAGCCGGAATCCGGAGCCTCGCCCGAGGGTAGCCCGAGCCCCGAATCCTTTCTCACCGACGAGGAAGAGCGTCTTTTGGGCAGCTTTAGCGATATCGATACGAGCGAAGCAGCAAATCTCGAGATTCCCGAAGGCGACCAGAGCGACGATATCTTCGAGTCCCTGCCGGAAATCGAGGATTTCGAAATATCGGATTCCCAAGACGCGAAAAAGGGAGCGAAACCCTCCGAAGTATCTGACGACGATCTCGAGTTCGAGTTGTCTATGGAGGATCTTTCGGCCGGTTTCCAGGAAGAGCCAATCAGTCCCCATACTCCCATCGACCTTTCGACGGTGGAAGGGCTTGACGGCTCGGACCAGGCGGAGGAATTTTCATCCCTGCCTGATATAGACATCCCCGAGGAAGTGGAGGACTTCGAAACCGTGCCCGAAGGCGCCTTGCGAAAACAGACCAAAGCCTCAGGTTCGAGCCCCGAGCTCGAAGATGTCTCCAGCGAATTCCTCGAGGGTTTTTCTAGTTCTGAGGCCGCCGACGCTTCCGACGCCTCGACAGTCCATGACGTGACAGATGAGTTCCTCGATCTCGAATCCCCTTCCGCGCCTTCCCGGCCAGTCGAGCAAACTGCCGAGCCCGATTTCGAGGCCCTCGACATCGAGCTCCATTTCGAGGACGAGCAGACGGGATCGGCGCCGGTCGATCATGCCGCAGCCGGATTCGAGGATATAGGAGAATCGGACGGATTCCTCGACACCAAAGAGAGGGTCGAGGATTTTGACGATATCGCCGCCCTGGAAAGGGATCTCGGGGAAGAATCCCCGGCCGCAGCCCCTTCGACGCGCGCGGCTTCCCGCCAAACGGTCGCCGCCTCCGAACCCGGGCTCGCTAATGAACTCCTCCTCAAGATCGCCAACGAACTCTCGTCCATCCGCGGCGAACTCGTCACCCTCAAGTCCCAACTCTCGGCTACGCGCCTCGTCGAACAGCCCGCGGCGCCTGCCCAAGGCGCAGACCTTCCCGAGGAACCGGAAGCGACGGGCGGCTTCTTCGATGAGGAAGACGACGAGAAGATTGCGCTCACCGGTGATGAACTCGATAATATCTTGAATTCGGCCGATTTCACTGAGGAAGCCTCGACCGAAGGCCTCCCCGAGGAAGGCGCCAGTGCCGGCGATTTCGGCGCCATGACCAACCCCGAAGAGCTAATCCTCGACGAAGGCATTCTGCCGGAAACTGGCGACTATGCCCAAACCGAAGAAGTCGTCGAGAGAATCAGCCTCGAGGGCGAGACCGCAGAGCAGGCGATGGGAGAAGAGGGCAAGGCGGACGATGAGATCATCGCCCGTCTCGCCGACGAGGGAATCCTGCCCCTCACCCCGGCTCCAGAAGATACGAGTTATCTGGAAGAACCCCTTGAGGAAGAGGCCCTCGGTGATATGCCCGAGGCTCCGATCGTCGAGGCTCCCCTCGTCGAACCAGATCTTTCCGAACTCGCCCTCGACCTCGGTGTCGGCGAGGAAGATTTCGAGATATCCGGCGACCTACCGGTGATGGAGACCGAGGAGCTATCCGATATCGCCCTTGGGTTGGATGCCGTTGCCCTCCCCGAAACAGAAGAGGCGGTCCTGCCCCTCGAAGAAGAGCCGCTTCCCGAGTTCGAAGAGGATCTTTCCTTTGGAGACATCGAACTCGCCACAGAAGACAAGTTTGACGCCACGGCTCCCGTCGAGGAAGAACTCGTCGAAGAGCTCGCCGATTTCGAAAATGACAGTTTCCCCATCGAGGAAGTCCTCCACCATGAGGACAAGGACCTGGAGCCCGAACCGGAGGCCTATGAACTGCCCTCCGAGGAAGCGATCGACGAAATCGAGCTCGATAGCGAGCTCTTCGTTCCCTCTCCTTCGGAAAAGCGACCAGAGGACATTAGTCTTTCGTCCCGCCCGGAGGACGACGGGGTCGAGGAATTGATACTCGAGGAAGAGGTCGAGCCCTTCGGCGAGGAAGCGCCTCTCGAGGCAACCGCGGCCGCCAAGCCCGTTCAGGTCCCGCCGGCGGCCGTAAGGCCGTCCGCTGCGGCTGCCGCCGCTGCCCTGGGCGATCCTACGGAAAAGCTCAAGAGCGACATTCGCTCGGTGCTCTCCTATCTCGATCGTCTTCTCGAATCCCTACCCGAAGAGAAGATCGAGGAATTCGCCCATTCCGAGCATTTCGACACCTATAAGAAGCTCTTCGAGGAGCTGGGCCTCGTTTGAATGGGACTCCTCGCAAAGGCAAGCAAGGAAGCGCACAATACCCTCGATCGGTCCTCGATCGAGGGTAACGCGCATCCAGGGAATGAGGCTTCGTTCGGACACGAAGCCCTGGCGGCAAACTACAATCCGGACGCGCATTTCGACCTCGCGCCTTTTAAGGTGGGTTCGCCCCTGGATTTGCAGACCAGCCTCCCCGGTAAATCCGATTTTCTCGGCATCCTTGTCGAGCCTGCAAAGGGCGAGATTCGAGCCGAGGAGGCCAATCCCAGACTCCTCGCCCATATCAAGCAAGCCCTCGGCCCCTCTTCGATTTTCTTTTCCGCGAAGGGAAAGATGGTAGCCTTCGCCTCTCCAAAAGGGGAATGGGACCCTGAGATATATAAACTGCAGCTAATGCGGAGCATTCGGAACCGCCTCGGAGAGCCGGCGACCGCGAGTTGGACGATCAGCGTCGGCCGCTTTGCGAGGAGAGCCCCCGATCTCGAGGCTGAGGTAGCGAAATTCGCCGGGCTCTAAAACCGTGAATCTGGCGTTTTCGACCTCACCTTCCGGCCTTCCGACCTGCAGCGCGGGAGGCAAAAGCCTTCATTCGGCGCGCGATCCCCGCGCAGAAGCCTGCCGTTACCTCGATTCGCAGAATCTCCCGAAGCCGTCAAACGAAGGCATGTCACTCATCATCCTCATCGGTCCATGCCTCGATTTTCTTTCCGAATGCATAGCCGAGCGCAATCCATCCGCCGAGGTTCTTTCCATACAACTGTCCCCCGGCTTTCGTGGACACGAGCGGGGGGGTGCCGGCGCGCGCTGGTACCCAGACCTGGACCTTTCCCTCGAGAATTTCATCCTCGAAACCATCGACCAGGACGCTCTCGCCCCCATCGCGATGCTGGAATGGCCGCCCGGGGTCGCGGCCTTTCCCGAGGAGGCGGATCGCGCGCGCAAGGCCGTTTCAGCCTGCATCGCGAGGCTCGCCTCCGACGCGGCCACCATACGCGCGATGGGTCGACGATGGATCTCCAATTCGATCCGGAACTTCCTAGACGCGGAAAGGCTCGTTTCATTGGACCTCGGCAAGAGGCCATTGGCAGTCCTTGGCGCAGGCCCCAGCTTGGCAGGGGCCCTCGACCTCCTCTCCCCCGTGATAGAAGCCTTCAGCATTGTGACGGTTTCCTCGGCGGCGGCAGCCGTCCTCGGGCGGGGCATAAGGCCGGACCTTGTCGTGAGCACGGATCCGGGCTGGTGGAGCCTGAGTCATCTCAGGGCGATCGCCGAAGGAAGCATTCCCCTCGCAATGCCGCTTTCCGCATGCGCGGCTTGGCGAAGGTCGCCCCTTCTCATTCTCGATCAGGGCTGGGGCTTCGAGTCGGAACTGAGCGGATTCCTCGGCAAGGCGCTGCGACTTCCCAGCCACGGAACGGTCTCCGGTAGCGCTCTCGCCGTGGCTGCCTCGCTCGGCGAGGGACCCATCGTGGTGGCCGGCTTCGATTTCGCCGTCACAGGCTCCGAATCCCATGCGAGACCCCACGCCTTTGATCCCTTCATCCTCGCCTCGGAATCGCGTCTGGAACCCGGGGATACGCTTCGCTGGAACCGGCTCTCGACCCAGCATCCCGATCGCCTGGGCGAATCGGGCTGGCGATCTTCGCGCCCCCTGGCGATCTATGCCGACGCCATCGCCTCGGACGCGAGGAGGCTCGAAGGCAGGGTTTCCCGACTCAGGTCTTCTCCCGTCCTCCTCGACGGAGTGCCGGAGATCGGGGTCGAAGCCCTCCTCGCATTAGCACGAAGGTCGCCCGAAAAAGGGAATCGGGTCTTCGCGACGGCCCCTCCGCCCCAGGAATTGCGGAGAGCGTGGCTCGTGTCCAGGATGAGAGCGTGGCGGAGGGCCGCGAGGGCCTTCACGGACTCCGGGGTCCCAGGCGCCCTGCCGGAAGCGCACATCGCCGATATCCTGCGCTGCGTCGATCTGCCCGACTGGGCCGCCATGCGTCGAGCCCTCCGAGATGGGCGCGACATCACCGCTTCACGAAAACGCTTGGCCGAAGAGGTCGAGGATTTCTTCGACGACCTTGAGAGGAAGTGGGTGGCATGAGCGCGATCGTGTTCTCGCGCAATCTCCTCGCCCTATCGGGACGGGCTCCCTCTCTCGGCGAGCAGCTCGTGTCGACGAGCCCCGGCGGCGAATATTCGGTAAAGATAGCCAAATCGGGAGCCTTGGTGCCGATCTGCAGGATGGGCGAGCGCGAGATCTCCCTGCATTCCCTCATCGACCCCGAAAGGGAGGGACTGAGACTCGCCAACGCGCAGCAATCCGGAGGTTTCATCGTCGCCCTCGGCCTGGGAGCCGGATACGGCATCATGCCCCATCTCAAAAGAAAGGAGACGAGCGGCATACTCATCATCGAATATAAAGCGGATTTCCTTCGCTTCATCCTCGAGGAATTCGATCTCTCCGAGATTCTCGCCGACCCCAGAGTGACCCTCCTCCTCGATCCTTCGCCCGAGGAAATCGGCGAGCGCCTCCTCGCCACCTACATTCCCGCCCTCGCCGGCGACATCTGGACCCTCCCCCTCCGTCCGCGGACGGAACTCGAGCCGGAGCGCTTCGCCGAGGCGACCGACGCCTTTCGCGAGGTCCTCGGGAGGATATCGGACGACTACAGCGTCCAGGCCTTTTTCGGCAGGCTCTGGTTCAGGAACGCAGTGCGCAATCTCTTCGTCGCGGAGCGCCCCTCATCGCCGATACGCCCGGCCCGGCGCGCCGTCGTGACTGCCGCGGGGCCCTCCCTCGAATCGGGAGTCGATGCCATCGCGGCGGAAAGGAAGGCTGGGGCCGTCGTCATCGCCACGGATACGAGCCTGCCCGCGCTCCTCGGCATGGGCATCAAGCCCGACCTGGCCGTTTCGATCGACTGCCAGGCCATCAGCTATTATCACTTCCTCAAGGGCATCCCTTCGGACGTTCCCCTCGTGCTCGACCTCGCCTCGCCCAACAGGCTCGCTCGTGTTTCGCCTAACGTGCGGTTCTTTTCCTCCGGCCATCCCTTCTGCGCCTTTCTCTCATCGCGCTGGAGGCCCTTTCCGGCCCTCGACACCTCGGGCGGCAACGTGACCCACGCGGCCCTCTCGCTCGCCGAGGCCCTGGGCGCGCAGAGGACACTCGTCGTCGGCGCGGACTTCTCGTACCCGGACGGGAAGAGCTACGCCCGAGGAACCTATATCCATGATTACTTCGCGAAGACATCGTCGCGGCTCACGCCGGCTGAATCATCCTTCGCCGGTTTCGTCTTCAGGACACCCGCCGTGCAGCGGGAAATCGACGTGGACGAGGCCGGCCTCGCCTATTCGCGCTACGTCACGAAGCCGCTCCTGGCGTACCGCATCCACCTCGAGGACTATGCCGCCAAGTCGCGCATGGTCATCCACGCCCTGCGCGGAAGAGGCGTGCCCATCCGCATCGAGGAAAGGATCCAGGGCAGGAGGGAGGCGAAACCGCTCTTCACCGCTGGCGCGGCGCGGCTGGGAGCGGAGGCGTTCCTGCTCAACTACGCCCGGCTGCTCGCGGCCTTGCCCCTTCCGACCGAACCGGCCGCCGTCTATCTCGGCTCCCTCGACCATGAAAAGCGCGATCTCTGGACGACCCTCCTGCCGACGGCCGCGGCCTTCAGGCGAGCTTCTGGAAGGGACCGCCATGCGAGCGCCGAGCTTCTCGAGAGGACGAGATCCTGGGCCCTCGAAGAAATCGACGAGGCGCTCGATTCGCACTGAAGCGTTTTGCCTGGTTCGATCGTTTCAGTAGAGGGACCAGGGTCGGGCGGCGACGAAACCGTAACGTTCCTTGAGCCAATCCTCGATGGCCTGCGCGTGAGCGACGAAGGTTCCGGAGTAGCGCTCCATCCACGCGTCAATGCGGGGTTTGAGTTCGGGATGGTTTTCGAGAACGCGGGGCGGGAGGATCTTCGTGAAGTATTCCTCGACATGGGATACCGGCTGCTGATAGAGATAGGCCATGAACTCCGTGGCCATGAGGTCTTCGTCGGCCGTGTCGTAGTTCATCCAGCCGAAATAGAGCTTCCAGAACCAGCGCTCGTCCTTGTCGACCCCGGCCCATTCCTTGCGAATGAAGGCGTTGAAATCGGGATCGGTGAAATAGATGGCGTGACTCGCCTCATGGGCCATGAAGGTCGCGCGCAGCCAGGAGGGCGATTCCCGCGAGATGGAAATCATCGCGCCTTCCCCCGCGTCATAGCCGCGTTCGGAGGCCTTGATGATGCCCGCGGCGAGGAGGATATCCCTGACGGCGATTTCTGATTGACCTAATTGGAAAGATGTCTCCTTGGCCTTTGCGAAGAAGGCCGCAAGATCCGAGGCCCTGTAATCGTGGGCATTCCACCCGTGCAGGGGGGCTATCTCCGCGTCAGGCGCGAGGCGCCCCCGGTAGCCGGCCTTCTCGACGAAGAAGGCCAGTCGTTTGAGGGCGGCGTCCTGGGCCGCATAGTCGGCGAAATCGAAGACGAGGACCTTGGGCAGGGCATCCCAGTGATAGACCTCGAAGGGCACGGCAGGCGAGGGTCGCGGGAGATTGAGGACGACGCCGAGATCGAGGGCAGCCGCCTCGGCGCCCGCGAAGGCCCTGGCATCGCATTCGACTATATCGAGGCCCGGGGGGGCGACGAATTCGACCGAAGGGGTGGCCGCGCCGGCGGCGAACCAGCCCATGGGAAGGAGAATGCCGTCTGAGCCGGGGCGAATGGCGACGCTATGTTGCCTGAGCCCCGGGACGATCAGTTCAATTGTGCCTTTCGCGGAATCGGGCCGCCAGCCGAGCCTCAAGGCCGGGACCTGTCCTTTGCCCGCGATGAGTCCGGCGAAGGGCTTGTCGATTCGGGCGACCAGTCTGCCGCCGCTCCGGAGAAGCGAGAATCCGGGGGAGAGGGTCGTGCCTCTTGAGCCCTTCGAAAAGCCGTGGAAGGCGGGAACGAAGGCGATTCCCTTGATGGTCGCGACCGTCGCTTTCCCGCCCTCGAATGGCCGGATTCCGATTTCGACGCCTCGCACCGTTTGGAGCTCCCCCAGGGGAAAAACGAGGCTCATGGACTGATCCGGAGCGCCGAGTTCGTAATCGAGGGCCGGCTTCCCATCGCCACCGAGGATGACAAGGGAGAGTTTTGCGGCCTCGGGAAGGGCGAGATCGAGGGCGAGGCCCCCTTCGCCCTTGACCGCGAAGCGATGGCTCAGCAAAAAACGCGCGGCCGGAGCGCCCGACTCGACGCGCCCCTCCGACCCCTCGGCGCTCCCCGGCCTTGAAAAGCCCAGTTTTCCGCCCTGTGGATCGGTCCACACGAAGTCGGAGACTTCGCGCGCGCTGCAAGCCGCGAGGGAGAGCAGGACGGCAACGATGGTGATTCCGAAGCGACGCGCCATCATCCCAGCGAAAGAATGCTCTTGGCTATCAGGTTTGCGATCTCGTATCTCTGTTCTTTGCTGATGCCGAGGTCGGCGCGGAGAAAACTTTCCCATCGTCCCGCGAAATCATCGGGCAGGGTTTGCAGATCGCGCAAACGGCTTTCGATCGATCGATGCGAGGGCTCGAATGACTTGTTGGCGATGAAAACGAGAGAGAGGGCATGGCGGGCGAAACCGGCGGTGGATTCCAGGTAGAAAAAGGGATCGTCGAGCAGGGCGGATGCCGCGAGATCGGCGAGGCTGTGCTCCATCTTCGCCGCAGCGAGTTCGCGGAGAGCTTCCCACGATCCCGATGGAAGAGCCGTGCAGCGCGAGCGGACCGAGGCGATCCAGCCCGAACGATCGAAGAGCACCCGACCGTGGACGAGGCGGTAGAGGGGATAGGTTCCCGCGGCGAGAAGACTCGCCCTTCCAGCCTGGCTTCCGTCAAGGAAGAGTTCGAGAGCCGCGAGGGGTTTGTATTCGAGACGGACAGGGAGCCCGTCGAGGAGAAAACGATCCTTCGTCTGGAGCAACGAGGACTCGAAGGCGCCGACGCCTTCGAAGGCCTTGCGACGTTCTTCCACCGATGGCAGGGTTGCGGCATGGAAAATGTCGAAGCTGAGCGAAAAGTAGGGATCGAGGATATCTTCGCCCGAAAGCTCCGACAGACACACGGCCTCAACCGCGCCCCATGCGGAACAGATGCCGCCAATGCGTTCGGCGACCTTTTCTACCTTCACTTTCATTGAAGATCCCTTTCCTCAGGCATCGGCTGGAAACGCCACCAGCCACCAAACGCCCGCTTGAGCCTCGGTTGAAGAGGATTGTAGCATGTCACCGTGGAATTGAGAACACAAGGAATCCGCGCCCTTGTCCTCTGGCCTCCCGGCCCCCAGCGCCGCGAAGCCAACCTGGCCGCGGCCCGCGCCTTCGCCCTCTCGGGCGACCCCACGTCACTCGCCTTGCCCGACTGTGTGGTTCTCGCCGCGGGCCTGCTTCGCAGGGAGGGGAAGGCGGGGCTGAGCGGTATCTGGACCGACATCGATGGCCAGTTTTCCTCCGACCATGCGGTGCCTCGCGAGTCCGGCCTGTACCTGCCCGTCTCCGGCCCTCTCGCCCTTTTCGCGGCTCACGCCCGGGAGCTCTTCGAGGAGGAACAAGTCCTGCCTTTCGAAACGGCTTTCGGATTCTTTCTGGGAGGCTTGGGCGAAATCAAAGCCGGAGAAAAGTCGCGGCTTGACGAAATCCTCGCGGAGCCCCTTCATTGGCATTCCTCCAAGGCCGCGATACTCCTGATGGAGGGCGATTTTTCCCGCCTAACAGGGCTTCGGTGGAGGGAAGAGGTTTATTCGTGGCGCCCGGCGCGGCGAAGACCTGGACAAAAAAACGCGTTTGGCGCCGAGACCGGGTAACCAGAATCCTTCCCGCACCTTTTCCTGCGAGGATAGTTCGTGCTATATCTTTTCCCTTCCCGGAAATGTGGAGGTATCATGATTCGTTTGTATGCGTGCCTGGCGCTTCTCGCCTTCGGCCTTGGCTCCCTCGCGGCCCAGGACAACCCGCCCCCGCCGCCATCGGGAAGCCCCGCCGCTGGTCAGGCGACGGCGGTCCCGCCCCCTGGAGCCGGCGATCAGGGCCCTAGTGGAGAAGCGATCGTCACTTCTCCCGACAAGACCCAGAACACCTCCACCTCGCCCTATAAATTCGGAGACCAGGCCATCTCCCTTTCGGCCGGTGCCATGATCCCCCTCGGCATCTACGGCGGAAGCGGCACGGCGACGGGCAGCACCTATCTCGGCGCCGACTTCGCCTTCTCCTATCGCTACTTCCTCGATAGCCAATGGGCGGTCGGTGGGGCCATCGCCGGCGCCTTCAATTCGACCACGGCCGGCCGAAGCCTCTTCACCGCACCCCTCGACGCCGAAATCTCCTGGTGGAAGGCCGTCGTGCCCTTCGAATTCTTCGTCGAGTCCGGCCTCGGAGCCTACATGATGCGGCTCGACAGCTATGGCATCATCGATCCCTTCGCCAAATTGGGCGCCGGCGCCCTGTGGCAGACGGGCTCGGGCTGGAGCGTCGGCATCAGGGCCGAGGGCTGGTTCATCCCAGAAATCCATTACGGCGACTACTCCTCCCTCACGAGGTACGGACTCAGCCTCGACACCGGCCTCATCGCCGTCTACCACATCTAAGGAGCCGACATGCGCAGCATTATGAAGAAAGCGACGACCGGCGCCGGCCTCGTCGCGGCGATACTCGGCTCCATTGCCCTCGCGGCTTCGCTTTCGGCCTGCGACAACAACTACCCGATTTACGGAAGCATCCAGTTGGAAAAGCCGGGTTCGACCCAAGGCCCCTTCTACAAGACCACGGTGGGCAAGGTCGTCCTATTCAAGAGCGCCTATTACGCCCAACGCGCGACCCTGATCTCGAGCACGGACGGAACGACCTGGGGCGGAAGTAGTCATACTCCGATCGCCATCACCGGACTCGGAACGAGCTATTTCTGCACGGGACTCGCGGCGACTTCGACGGCTCTTTGGGCCGTCATCGACGGGGTGGGTCTTTATAGCAGCGGCGATGGCACGAATTGGACGCAGGTGATCGCCGATCCGACGACGAGCCAAACGAGCAGCCCGATGATCGACAATGTCTTTACGGCGAACGACATGGTATTCGTCGAATACCATAATGAGAATAATACGACGGCTTCTTCGGCGGACGATATCTATACGCTGAAAGCCTCATCCGACGGCACAACCTTCAATCCTGTGACTTTTGCATCCGGCGGCGCCCAAAATTCGACGATGCCATTTGCTGGGGTCGCCTACGCGGATGGTTCCTATTGGATCATCGCGAAGGACGGGCTCTACTCCGCCGTTTCGGCAAGTGGCTCATTCGCGCAGGTCGTTGCGACGAGTACGACAGAAATCGGCGCTCCACCGACTGGAGCGGCCATCGACTCCATACTCGCATGGGACTCTACGACCCTCTATGCAGGTACCGACGCTGGCGTCGTCTACAAGCGCACGACGGGCGGCAACTGGACGAACGGGAGTTCCCTTACCTATGCGGTGACAGCCCTCGGCAAAGCACCCGTTTCCTCCACGGTTTCGTCGACTGGTTGGGTCCTCCTCGCCGGCTACGGGGCTAATGCCACGATCACGGGCGGAAGCGGTTATGCTCAGGTTGACCCTACGACACTTGCTACAACGAGCGGGGATTCCTCCGCTGTCGCGTCCAACGCCACCAACTACGACACGACTCTAAGCGGAAAGCCAGTAGAGGCATTTCTATACGACGCTACGGGCCAGAGGCTCTTCGCGGCTACGGCGAGCGCAGGAATTTCCGGCGCCTCGGGGCTCTGGACCACCACCTGGGACGGTACCTCGACCTGGAGCGGCTGGTCGCCTATAAACTAGCCGATGTCGGGCGAGGAGGAGTTTTCCCTATTCTCCGCCGCGGACGCGCCCGACAGGGGGTCGTCCGGAGGCGGAGCCAAGGGCGCGCCGCTGGCCGACAGGATGCGGCCCCGCAATCTCGACGAGATCGCGGGGCAGGACGGCATCGTCGGACCGGGGCGGCTCCTCCGCCGCGCGATTCAAAAGGACCAATTAGGATCGATTCTGTTTTCCGGCCCGCCCGGAACCGGCAAGACCACCCTCGCCCGCGTCATCGCCAACACGACTGCCAGCCGTTTCGTCAGCCTCAATGCCGTGCTCGCGGGCATCGCGGACATCAGGGCCGCCGTCGAGGAGGCGAAGCGCTTCCGCGAGCTTCATGACCGCAAGACCATTCTCTTCGTCGACGAGGTGCATCGCTGGAACAAGGCCCAGCAGGACGCCCTCCTCCCCTGGGTGGAGAACGGAACCATCATCCTCGTCGGAGCGACGACCGAAAATCCCTTCTTCGAGGTCAATCGCGCCCTCGTGTCGCGTTCGCGGGTCTTCAAGCTCTCCGCCCTCACCGAGACTGACCTCCGGAAGGTGGCTGATAGCGCGTTAGCCGACATCGAACGGGGGTATGGGCGCTACAAGGTCGTTTTCGAGGAGGGTGCACTCGACCACCTCGTGTCCGTGGCCGACGGGGACGCGCGGAGCCTCCTCAACGCCCTCGAGCTGGCCGTCGAGACGAGCGTCGAGCGCTGGCCGCCGGCCGAGGGCGCGTCGATCTTCGTGAGCATGGCGACGGCCGAGGAAAGCATCCAGCGACGCGCCGTCCTTTATGACAAGGATGGGGACTACCACTACGACGCGGCGAGCGCCTTCATCAAAAGCATTCGTGGCTCCGATCCCGACGCAGCCCTGTATTGGCTGGCCCGGATGGTCTACGCCGGCGAAGACCCCTCCTTCGCCTGGAGACGCATGGTCATCTCTGCGGCCGAGGATATCGGACTCGCCGACCCCCAGGCCCTTTCCGTCGTGACCGCCGCGGCCGCCGCCTTTGAAAGGGTGGGCATGCCCGAGGGACAGCATCACCTCGCCGAGGCGGCCCTCTATCTCGCCACGGCTCCGAAATCGAATTCGGTCTTGGGCTACTTCGACGCACTCGCCGCCGTCGAGGCTGAGAGAGCCGAGGTGCCGAAACATCTGCGCGACTCCAACCGCGACGCCAAGGGTTTCGGGGACGGCGAAGGATATCGCTATCCCCATGCCTGGAAGGATCATTGGGTCAAGCAGGACTACCTTCCGGCCGCCGTCCGCGGCAAGTTCTATTACCGGCCTGGAAATCTCGGCCTCGAGGGAGAGCGACGAGCCCTCGTCCTCGAAAGGCGCGAGGCCCAATTCGCGGCCTTGAGCCGCGGGGCGGAGGGAACAGACGAGGTCCTCGTCTGGTCGCGGGAAGGCGAGCGTCGATCGGAGTGGAGCTTCCGGGCCGAGGCGGGGGTCGCCTCGAGGCTTGCCGTCCTGCGCGAAGCCCTTTTCGCGGGACTCGAAATCGGCAGGGGCGACCGCATCCTCGTCCTGGACGCCGGTGAAGGTTTTCTCGTCTGGGAGGCCCTGCGCCGCGCCTCGGAGGGCACGGTCGTCGCCTTCGTCGAGCGGGAGGAGGACGCCGAAAGGATTAGGGCCTTCTCCGAGGGGCTGCCGGAACTCGCGAGGCCCGAGGCCATCGTCGTGCCGGGCCAGCGTGGCCGCGATGCGGACAGACTTCGCGAGTTCGCGGAGGGAGGAGAAACCGCCGGGGTATTCGATCTCGTCCTCGGACTCGACTTCCTCGGCAAGACCGCGGAGCCGGCCGCCCTCCTCGAAAGGCTCGCCGAGGTTTTCCCCGGAGCGGATTGCCGTTTCATCGAATCGCTCCCGAGGCGCGGAGGCAGGCTGTCGAGGCTCCTCGAGCAAGGCTCGGCGGAGGCCGCGGGACTCGTCGCAATTGAAAATACTTTTTACGGGAGGGTCGATCTCCCCTCCCTCGGTCCCGATCCCGACTCCTTCGCCGAGGCCCTGCGGGCGACGGGCGGGGGGGTCGAGGCCCTTGCGCTCGACGAAGGTTCCGCGGAGATCGCGCGAACGCTGGGCGAGCGAGACATAGAACTCTGGCTTTCTCCCGAATCGCCCTTCGGTGCGGAACTTGCGGCCGCGATGGACAGGAGTCGAATCGAGGCGATCGGCGCCGGCCTTATCGCGAGGGCGAAGCGAGGCCCCCAACCCTGGCTCCTCTCCTGGTTCCTGGTCGATGCCAGATTCAGGCCGGGGAATTCTCCGAAACGCTAGCCTGGCTGGGGCGAAGGGCGGCGAAGCCGCGGGCCAGACCGAGGAGTGCTTCCTCTTCGAGCCCGCTCCGGACTTCGACGAAGTCGGCGCCGAGGGACTTCGCCAGGCGCCTGTCCCCGTCGCGCGTACCGATGAGGAGGAGCCTCCCACCGCCGAAACGAGGCTTTGCGCCGGCTTCCTCGTCGGCGAGGCATCGGGCGATGCCCAGATCGGCGGCCAAGGTCGTCACGGGGCTCCGAAGCCCATCGTCCCAGATCCTCCAGAAGCGCCCGATATTTTCCACGGAACCCAAAACGGAGGTGGGAAGCCCCGTGAGGGCCGCCAGACCGAGACTGGCGGGCAGGACGGATTGGAGGAGCTTCAGCCCCGGCCTGCAACCGGGGAGGCGAAGGGCCCTGAGACGCGCGTCGAGGTCGACGGAAAAGGAAAGCACGGGCACCAAGGCCTTCGCGAGCTCCCCGCGTCCCGCGATGAAACGCGCCAGGCTCCCTGTCGAAGGTGAGCGCACGAGGGCGAGCCACGACCAAAGGGCGCGGGCGAAGTGAGCGAAATCGACTTTGCGATCGCCTTCCTCGGCCGAGGTCGCCAAGCGGGAGAGCATGGCGGCGAGGCGGGCGAGACGGGCCCTGCTCCCCCCGCCGCGATCGAAGGACGAGCGCTTCCAGGCCTCGTCCAGGGCTTCGCGAGGCCAAACGGGACCGAAATGCGCCTCGAACAGGGGCAAATGGATGCCTCGCAGGAGCTCGTCGGCCTCCGCGAAAAGGAGGTCCTCTCCCGAAAGGATGATGAGCCCGTCGGTGCGGACCGTTCTCTTGAAGCCGCGACGTGGACGCTGAAGCGAAGGTTCTCGCACTGTTTCCTCTCCACCGAGTATCGACCGATAGGGCCCCGCACTTGACGCGACTCGCAGGAGGAGGCAGCATCCGCAGCCATGGATTCGATTCAATTCGACGGCTCCGAAGCCGTATATTCCTGGCTCCTCGGCTTCGTGAATGTCGAAAAGGGACAGGCCACCGTTTTCAAGCTCGACCGGATGCGCGAACTCGCGGCCGAGCTCGGTTCGCCCGAGCGGAGCTACCGAACCATTCATGTCGCGGGGTCGAAGGGCAAGGGTTCGGTCTCGATGATGCTCGCCTGCATCCTTCGGGAATCGGGGCATCGGGTGGGGCTCTACACCTCGCCCCATCTCCTTCGATGGAAGGAGCGCATCAGCCTCGCGGGAGAGGAAATCGACGAATCCTGCATCATCGCGGCGGCGAATCGCCTGCGCCCCCTCGTCGAGGGGAGGCTTGCGTCGGATTTCCCCGGAGACGAGCTGCCCACCTATTTCGAGCTGTCGACACTCGTCGCCTTCGAGGCCTTCAGGTTGGCGGGCTGCGACATCGCCGTGATCGAGACGGGCCTCGGCGGCCGCCTCGATTCCACCAACATCGTCGCTTCGGAGGCCAGCCTCATCACGAGGCTCGAGCTCGAGCATACCGAATGGCTGGGCGACAGCATCGAGAAGATCGCCTTCGAAAAGGCGGGCATCATCAAGCCGGGGAGGCCGGTCTGCGTAGCTCCCCAGGTTCCCGAGGCGATGGCCGTAATCGAAGGGACGGCGGGCGAGCGCGGCTGCCGCTTGGTAGATGTCGGGAAACGCGCGACAATTGCGGATCTTTCCATCGATCGCCGGGGCACGAGGGCGAGCTTTTCATTCGCCGAAGGCTGGCCTTGGTCGGGCAAGCGCGAGTTCGCGACGCCCCTTATCGGCGAGGTGCAGGCGCAGAACATGGCCCAGGCAATTCTCGCAGCCGCCTTGGTCGAAGAAAAGCTGGGTCCCGATGCCGTGAGCCGCGGCCTCGCGGCGGTACGCCTCCCCGCCCGCTTCGAACTCGTGTCCGAGGATCCGCCCGTGGTCCTCGACGGAGCCCACACTCCCGCATCGGTGGCCCTCGCCCTCGATAGCCTTGAGCGCCTCTTCCCCGGCCCGAAGCTCCTCCTCTTCGCCTGCGCGATCGACAAGCGGCACGAGGAGATGGCGCGGATTCTCGCTGGACATTTCGCGGACATCGTCGTTACCAAGCCGGGAAGCTTCAAGCAGAGCGATCCTGAGGCGGTTCACGGCAGCTTCGCTTCCGCCAATTCCAAAGCCCGGCTTATCCCTGATACGCGCCAAGCTGTCGCCGCATGCCTCGAGGAGGCTCGAAGGGAAGGCCTGGCTCTGCTCGTAACCGGCTCTTTCTATCTCTGCGCCGAAGCGGCCAAGCTCATTCAGGAAGCCTGATACACGGTTTTGGATTCACTGTCCGCCGAATCTCTGCCGGGGCTGTAAAGGCTTTCCTTGAGGGCGACATGGTGGTCGAGGAGCTGACGCGAAAGATTCTCCTCGCGTCTCACGGCTGCGCCGAGGAAATTTCTCTCGGCGACGAGGGTCGCGCAGCGCTTTCGTCTGAGAAAAGCCGCCCTGATGGCAAGGCGTACTTCTTCGACGCTCGTCGAACCGAGTATGGCGGCGTCGAAACCTGCGAGGAGGGCGATTTCGGCGCTCGCCGCGCTGCCGGCGACGACAAGGTACTGGCTGCTTTCGGAAAGGCGGCTCTGCCTCAGGCGGCGAACCAGAGCCTCAGCCTCGCCTGGCAGGCCGTGCTCGATCACGACGAGGTCGGGAGAGCGTTCACCGAAGGCATGGACAGCCTGCTCGACGCTTTCGGCGCGCAGGCACTCCGTCGCCTCGGGCGAGGCGGCTCGAAACCTGTCGTAGAGATCCTCGTCCCTGCACACGGCAAGAACGGTCATGGACACATCGTTTTTCATATACCGCGCCTTCGGACCCGAAGGTCCCGGACGGCATGGCCGCGAAGCTTCAGCCGCCCATTATTTTAGTTATCAAACCATTGAAGAGTCCGCCTAGGAAGCCAATCATCGCCGAGGACGCGACGAGAATGCCCGTAAGTCTTCCCATCGCCGGCTCGGAAACGCGACTCGCTTCATTATTATCGATAGATCGCATTTTTTCAATGATCATATCCTTCAGACCAAGCCCCGCGACGATCGAATCGGCTTCCTCATCCAACATCGCGAGGGAGGAATCGGCCAGCCATGAGCCGAGTTCCGCGCGTCCTGTCTCGTCGAGATCGAGGAAGTCGGATAGCGATCGGGAGGCAAGTTCCTCGGCGAAGGAGGAGATGAAGGCTTCCCGCGAATGGAGGAGAGCGGCTCCAGCCGGACTCTCGGGGGAAAGAAAGGCGGCGATGTCGATGCGCCCGAATGCTTCAATCTCTTTTTTTTCGAGACCCAAGGTCGCCAACAGGGATGAAAGGGTTGCGTCTTTGCCGGCGGCTGCCATGGCAGCCAGCCGATCAGCGACCAGGGGGCCCTCCTCAAGGAGCCGGCCCAACACGGAAGCGATCGCCCGCCAGAGGGCGTCCCGGGACAGGCTTCGACCAATCCTCTGGGCGAGACCAAGGCCTCCCGAATCCTTCGATTCCCAACCTTCAAGGGCCGCGGCGCGGGCCTTTTCTCGCATGGAAGGCGAACGGAGGAGGGACGATACCATCGAGACCAGGTCCTCGATGGTATCCGGCATCGTTTCGGCGATGCTGCGCTCGTAGTTCGCCGCGCCGACGATGAGCCTTTGCATCACGGTGAGGCGATTTATCGCCCGCCTTACGATCTCCCTCGCCCCCGTATCTATAGTGCCGCGGGTATCCAGATCGTTGAGAAAGGTTTCGACGACGGGAATGGCCGCATCATACAGAGCGTCGATAAAGAGGCCGACGAGGGGCGAGAGGGAGCTGGTCGGCAGAAGGTTGGCGAAGAGGGCTTCGGTAACATCGGCTTCGGGGGAGGAGCGCATCACGACGAGGGGCGCGTCGACACCCAGTCCCGACCCGGCTCGGGGCCGGGACTCCGAGCCTCCGCGGGATGCCTCGATCCATGCGTGGAGGCGATCGGCGAAGCCCTTGAGCGACCGGTCCGACAGCAGGGATGAGGCGAGATCCCGGGCCTTGTCGGGCGACAAGATCGCTTCAAGAGGAAGGTCCTTCACTACGGCGAGGGCCTCCGCCAAGGCCCTTTCCAGGGCCTTGGCGAGGACCGGGCTCGATAGAAGCCTTGCCCAGGCCTGTGAGGCTAGGGGAGCGGGCTTTGCCTCTTCGACACCGATGCGCCCGAGACGAAGGCTGCCCAAGGGCTGCTCGACGAGGGGGCCGAGCCTTTGAGCGACGGCCTTCTCGAGTTCCTGCTTGAGTTCCGCGTCACGAAGCCTTTCGCGGAGCATATCCCCTGAGGCGAGTTCCCGCTCAAATAGTCCCGCGACGACATTGCCAAAGGCTTCCCGATGCCTCATCCACAAACTCGGGGTAAAAGGCAGGTGATGGCCGAAGGCGCTCCGCGGATTCGCTGGATGGAACAGGATAAAACGGAGAAGCGCCACCACGAGCCAACCGAAGAGGCCGCCGAGGGCCCCCGAGATAAGGGCCGCGAGAAAAAACCTCATCCGCCCGACCCTTGCTTGAGACCGCGAAGCGCCTGTTCTCGCGACCCGAACAGGTCGCAGTCTTCGGAAGATATCCAGCCCGAGCCGTCATCCGAGGTGACGAGATACCAGAGGATGGATGAATCGCCGTTATTTCCCGTCGCGAAGGCCCTACCCTTGATCTCGAGAACGAGGCCATCGTGGAGGTGGCCGGCGTCGCGGGCATCGAGGCCGGGTCGCTCCTTGATCGTCGAGTAGGCCTTTCTGACGAGAAGCCAGCCTGGATCGCCGAGTATGGAGGGAGTCGGAGGAAGCACGAGGCCCTTGTTCGAAAAAGGCAGACAGGCGGTGAAAAAAAGAGGAAAAATGACCAGGGGTAGAAACCGCAGGCCCTTCTTAGTGGTATCCTTAAAAAACGGCATGGAAATCCTTTCGTGGCTCCCCCGTCTTCTACGTGGCAGGAGAATACGGAACGTCCTGCACAATCTACAGCCGACCGGGAGTTTGGAGAAGTGACAACACGCTCAAGACGGGTGCTGGGCATCGCCTGCTTTCTCTGCGCCTGCGCAAGCATTTTTGCCGCGCCCAAATCGGTTTCCAAGGCGACGGCCTCCCAATCGAACATCATCAGCCTTTCGCTCGAGGCCGCTGGTTTCGGCGGCGGCACCATCATGGCGGGCCGCCCCCTCCTCCCGCGCACAGGTTATGCGATATCGAGCCTCCTCGCCCTCGGCGACGCGAAGTGGACCTGGATCGCCCTCGGCCTCGACGGCTTCGCCCTCGGCGAATCGATGCCCGATGCGAGCCTCTTCCTCTACCGAGGCTACGGCGGCAATTCCCTCTTCCTCGGCACGGGACCGCGATTCGAGCTCTCCCGCCTGGGCTGGAAGCCCCTGGCAAAAAGCAGGCTCGACCTCGTCGGCGGGGCCGGGATCGCCGCGACCGAGGATACGGGTACTACCCTCGTCTCATTGCTGCCCTTTCTGCGACTCGACAGCCGTGTCGTGACGACCTTCAATTCGGATTGGAGCTGGTCAGTCGGCCTGCCCATCGAGGTCCAGAGGCGAGCGACGGCGACGACCTGGCTGGGCGGCCTTTCGCTGGCCATCGTGTGGACGCCGAAAGGCGAGGGCGGAAAATGAGAGAAGCGAAGATTTCGCGCGGGGACGCGGAGGAGTGCATGGGCGGAGGGCGCGGTGAAGCCGGGAATACGAGGACGAAAAAACCGATGAAGGGAACGCGTGTCGGCCGGTTCGCCGTGCTCGCGGCCTTCGTCGGGACCTTCGCTTTTGGGATCCAAGGCTGCAGCATGCCGAGCGCGCCGCCGAATAGGTATGCGCTCGTGATCGGGGTACAGAACTATCCGAATGTCGGTGGTCTTTCCTACACCGACGCGGATGCGACAAGCATGTATAATCTGCTTTCATCTACCGGATGGAATGTCACAATTTTGACAGAATCGGCGGCGACCAAATCCGGCATCAAGGCTGCAATTCAGAACCTAGGTCCCTTGATGGGGAGCTCTGGAAGCCTCCTTGTCTACTTTTCCGGCCATGGAACCACGATTGGCGATGTCGCATATATTGCGCCGTGGGACACCAACATTTCGGGTTCGGCCATCGATCTTTCAACTGTCATATCTAGCGGAGAATTGAACTCCTGGATGCTCGCGATACCTGCGGACAACAGGATCATGATCCTGGATTCCTGCTATTCGGGAGGATTCGTGGACGATGCTGCCTCTGTGGATGCGGCTCCAGCGAATTATGGGCCTCTCGACAACGGGACCACTCAAGGCTATCTCTCGACCGCGTTCGCGAACGCAAGCGACCTCTGGAGCAAGGCATTCTCGGCCGCGAGCGATCCCACCATCATGACTATTTCCGCGGCAGGTTCGCAGGAGCTTTCCTACGATGACGGGGGACACAGCCACGGTGCCTTCACCTATTGGTTCTTGCAAGCTGGGACGGATTCCGCCGCCGACACCAATGGGGATCGCCTAATAACTGCAACTGAAGCCTACGCTTACGCCAAGGACAAGCTAATAGCAAATTGGAATGCAATAAATTATGACGTTCCTAATGCTTCTTATCCATATACACCAATAGTCGATCCGGCGACAGGCAAGGTCATAATGGCCGACTTTCTCCCCCGCATCTCCGGCGGCTCCGGCGACATAGTCCTCTACGACAAGCGCTGAACGAGGGCTCCCGAAGGCCTGAGGCAAGTCTCCGGGAACCCGGAGCCTCAGAATTCTTCGAAATCGGAATCCGAAATTTCCTTCTTGACCGTCATTCCGCGCGAGGCGGAAGGTAGGCGTGGCGACGGCAGGCTTTGGCCTGCGGTGGCGGCGCGACCCGCGGCGGGTCCTTGGTTCGGTCTCTTCGCGGGAGTCGCGGTCCGCGAACCATCATTGCCGGACCGGTCGGCTGCCAAGGCTTCAATCGCCCTGATCGCCGCAACGCAATCCTTGGTGCTCGCGGCGAATGATCCCTGTTCGATGCTGGAGCGGGCCGCTGCATCGCTGCCCTTCGCCTTGAGATCGATCACCTCGCCCACGACCTCGTGGAAGTGCCGGTGCTTGACGCGGAGATTTTCGAAGGCGGCGTTTCCTCCGAGACGTGGGGCTTCCCCGTTGATCCACGCGCCCAGATCGCAATGATCCGACGAGGCCGCCGTTTCCCGATCTATGACTTCATCGCCGTTGAGGTGGGCGAGGAGTCTGACCTTCCATTTGACGTGGGCATTGACGGCCCGATCCACGAAGCTCGAAGTGCCGCCCTTTCCGGATCCCTTGCGACCCGTTCTTTCCAGCCTGAAGTAGCCCATGACGTCGAGGGATTGGGCGGCCTGACCGGACAGCTGCTCGGCCGTTGAAGAGAGTTCCTCGGCAGCCGCCGCGTTCTGCTGAATGACCTTGTCGAGCTGGGTGAGGGCATCGTTGATCTGGCGGGCCCCCGAATCCTGTTCCTTGCTCGCCGCGAGGATTTCCTGCACGAGGGCCGCGGTTTTCCGGATTTCGGGGACGATGGCCCCGATGATCGCCTGGGTGTTTTCCGCCGATGCGACGGTCCTGGACGAAAGCTGCGTGATCTCGCCCGCCGCGACCTGGCTTCGCTCCGCAAGCTTGCGGACTTCGCTGGCTACCACGGCAAAGCCCTTGCCCGCCTCCCCCGCCCTGGCCGCCTCTATGGCCGCGTTGAGGGCGAGGAGGTTGGTCTGTCGCGCAATCTCCTCGATGATGCCGATCTTCGAGGCTATGTCCTTGACGGCTAGCACGGCTTCTTTGACTGCCTCTCCCCCGCGCTCCGCCTGCTCGGCGGCGCTCCGTGCGATCGCGTCCGTCTGAGCTGCGTTATCGGCATTCTGCCTAATGTTGGCAGCCATCTCCTCCATGGAACTCGCCACCTCTTCCATCGACGTAGCCTGCTCGGTGGCGCCCTGGCTCATGGACTGGGCCGACTCGGAAACCTGATTCGAGGCATCGGCCACGTTCCGCGAGGCATCCTGCATCGCGCCGATGATCTCCTGGAGTCTTTGCTGCAAATCCGCCATCGCCTTGGCGATTCCCGTGATCATCGCCTTGGCGATGCCTGTGGTCATCGCCTGGGCGATGCCGCTGCCCTTGGACTCCGCGCCTTCGGCTCCGCTCTCGACGCCGAGATCGCCGCGAGACAGGGCGAGGGCCGATTCCGCGATGCGCGCGGGCTCGCCGCCGACTGAGCGAAGGACGGAGCGGGTGATGAGCATGGCGAGAAGGATCGAGAGGGCGGCTCCGGCAAACACGAAAACGATCATCAATATACTGGCAAAACTGGCGTCATGAGCTGCGGCGAGATCGGCATCCCTTCCCGAGGCGACCGAGGCGGCATCGATGCTGTCGAGGAGGGTATTGAGTTGGGAGACGGTCGCATCAAGATCGCCGCCTATCAGGGCAAAGGCCTCGGCCTGCTTTCCATAGAGGCTAAGCGAGACGATTGGCTCCACCTGCGAGATGAATTTTTCGAGCAGGGCCCGCATCTGCCTATAGCTCGCCTCGTCCGCGGCGTCGATGTTCGTGGTCGAATACGCGTCAAGGCTGCTTTCGATATCCTTGGCGAATTGGCGGCACTTCTCGGCGTCATTTTTTGCCTGATCGAGATTCTCCACTTCGATCTTATAGAGGTTGGCGCGGATCCGTTGATAACGTCCGTTGATGGTGACGAGGTCGCCCAGGGGCAGGGTCGCCTTCGCGAAAAGGAAATCGCTCGCCGCTTGGCTTTCTCGCAGCCTGACGACGCCGTATATGCCTATGGCCGCGGTGACGATTATCACGGCGGCAAAAGATGCGAGGAGCCGGGTTCTCAGTTTCATCTCGACCTCCGTATTAGAAATAGCGAGAGTTGCGAGCCGAGAACAGGGGTATTATGAAAAATTATAGTTACATCACTATAGCTATCGGAAGACGCGGCACTTTCGAGCTTTCCTAGGCGGCACTCCGCGCCGAAGCCCCTTCCGTCGAGCCTCGGCGCCTCTCACGCTCAGGTCGCGAGGTAGCCCTTCAGTAGCTCGGCCAGTTTCGTCGCTTCCTCCTTCGAGAGGGTCACGCCCTTGCCCATTTTCTGGTGGTCGGGGGACCATTCGCGAATGTCGAGCTTGGCTTCGCGCTCGTTCCACGACACGAGATTGAGTTCCTTGCGCCAACCCTTGGAGCTTTCTCCGAGAAGGCCGATCTGCCTCGTCACCTCGAACTTGAATTCCTTGTCGTCCATGGGAGCCTCCGGATGTTAGTACGCCCGCGAGACGGGGCTTTGCTTCAAAAGTGTGGGCGAAATCGACCGCTTTCAGACAACGAAATCGTCGCTCTGGTCGCCGAATTCGGGAAAAACATAGGCGACTACCCCGCTCGACCGGACGCGCATTTCGGCGCTGCCCGAGGCGGCGAGCTTCTCGAGACTGCGCTTGGCCTCGTCGATGCTGCAATCGCCCTCGAGAGCCACCTCGCCGGGCGTCACCACGCCCTTGTTCTTGCGGGCGACGCGAAGAATGGTCCGTTCGACGGGCTCTTTCGGCGCCTCGCTCACGTTGCGCATGCCGACCTGCCCTGAGAGGAGGCTTTCGCGATAGGCGATCCTGAAGTTGGCCTCGGCGACCTGCCGGGGCAAGGTGAAGAAATCATAGATCGAGCCCATCATGGCCACGCCGCCGGTCAGGAGCCAGACCACGCCCGTCCCCGCCTTGCCGAGGTAGAAGCGATGGAAGCCGAGGGCCCCGCAGCCCGAAATAAGCCACAGGATGTAGGCAATGCCGACGTTATACCGCACGCTGTTCTCCTCGCTCGGATGATAACGAATCCGCGGGGATTTGACCAAGGCTTCCGGCCCATGGTATTTCTTTTCGCCACTGGAAGGAGAAATTCCGATGCAGCGCCTTACCCTGAAGGAAATCGACGGCCTCGAAGCGGCCGGGCAGACCTTGACCGCGCGCGGATGGGTCCGCACCAAGAGGGAATCGAAGAACGTCGTTTTCCTCGAGATCAACGACGGATCCAGGCTCGGGAATCTCCAGTGCGTCTTCGAGGCGGCATCGGCCGAGGCCTCGTCCATCCTCGCTAAGGTGAGCACGGGAGCGGCGGTGACCGTCGAGGGCCTCCTCATAACCTCGCCCGCGGCCGGGCAGAGGGTCGAGCTCAAAGCGACGAAAATCGAGCTGATCGGCGAATCGCCCGAGGATTTTCCGGTTCAGAAGAAGGGGACGAATATGGAGACCCTTCGCGCCATCGCCCATTTGCGGCCCCGCACCAACACCTTCGGCGCGGTGGCTCGGGTGCGCAACGCGATGGCTCGGGGAGTCCACAGCTTTTTCCAGGATCGCGGCTTCTCCTGGGTCCATACGCCAATTATCACGGCCTCCGACGCCGAAGGCGCCGGAGCCATGTTCCAGGTGACGACTCTCGACCTCGACCGGATCGCAAAGTCGGGCGCCGCCGTGGATTACTCCAAGGACTTCTTCGGCAAGCCGGCCTTCCTCACGGTTTCGGGGCAGCTCAATGTCGAGACCTATGCCCAGGCCCTCGGCCGGGTCTACACCTTCGGCCCGACCTTCCGCGCCGAGAACTCCAACACCACGAGACATCTCTCCGAATTCTGGATGATCGAGCCCGAGGTGGCCTGGAACGACATCAACGACAACATGGCCCTCGCCGAGGACTTCGTCCGCTCCCTCGTGAAGACCGCTCTCGAGGACTGCGCCGAAGACCTCGAATTCTTCGACCAGCGCATCCAAAAAGGCCTTGTCGAGTACCTCTCGGGCATCGCCGCGAAACCCTTCGAGCGTATGACCTACACCGAGGCGGTGGCGCGGCTCGAAAAGAATGCCGGCGACTTCGAGTTCAAGCCCTACTGGGGCTGCGACCTCCAGAGCGAGCACGAGAAGTGGCTCACCGAAAAGGTCGTGGGCGGCCCCCTCATCGTTACGGACTACCCGAAGGAAATAAAGGCCTTCTACATGAAGCAGAACGACGACGGAAAGACGGTCGCCGCGATGGACGTCCTCGTGCCGCGCTTCGGAGAAATCATCGGCGGCTCCGAGCGCGAATGGCGCCATGCCCTCCTCGAAAATCGAATTATCGAGCTCGGCCTCAGACCGGAGGTATATTCCTGGTATCTCGATCTTCGACGCTACGGCTCGACGCCCCACGCGGGCTTCGGCCTCGGCTTCGAGCGACTTATCCTCTTCGTCACGGGCATGCAGAACATCCGCGACGTCATCCCCTTCCCGCGGGCTCCCAAACTCGCGGATTTTTGATCGTCGCATTATAGTTGCATTTGAGAGGCACTCGCGTCATGACGACATTGAAGATGCCATCTTCGCCGGTTTTTCCGGCGGTATTCGCGGAGCTTTCATGATTCTTCGATTTTCGAGTAGATTCCGGTTCCTCACCCTCCTCGTTCTTGCGATCGGCCTTCAATCCCTGTCAGCGGCGGGCAGGACGAGGACGATCGAGCCGGGCGGACCGCCGCCCGAAGTTTCCGCCAAGGCCGTCGTCATCATGGACGACGCGACGGGGGACATCCTCTTTTCCAAGAATCCCGATCTCGTGGTTCCCCCGGCCAGCCTGACGAAACTCGTCACCCTCGACGTCGTTTACGACGAGCTGAACGCGGGTCGGCTCTCGCGCAGCCAGATCGTGACCGTCGATCCCCGCGACTGCTCGCCCATAATCCCCATCGGTTCGAGCATCATGTACCTCAGGCCGGGCATGCCCGTCAGCATCCTCGACCTGATGAAGGGCACGGCCGTCGTCTCCGGCTGCGACGGGGCCTTCGCCCTCGCGAGAGCCGTCTCTGGCTCGAGCGAGGCCTTCGCCAAGCTGATGAACGCTGACGTCGAAAGCAAGGGCCTGACAGCCCTCCACTTCGTCGAGCCTTCGGGCCTCTCCGAAAAAAACCTTGTCACGGCCCGCCAATTCGCCGAGTTCTGCCGCATGTATCTCCACGATCACCCCGAATCGATCGCCGAGCTCCATTCGCTGCACTACATCGATTTTCCCCGACCGGAGAACGCGACCAAGGACTACGTGCCCAAGGGCAAGATCATCCAGTACAACCGCAACAATCTCGTCCTCGATTATCCGGGCTGCGATGGGCTCAAGACCGGCTACATCATCGAATCGGGCTTCAACCTTGCGGCCACGGCCGAGCGCGACGGCACGCGTTTCATCATCGTCACCCTCGGGGGCTCGGGATCTTCGACCTCGGGCGGCGGCTCCATCAGGGCGAGCGACGGGGCGAAGCTCCTCGACTGGTCCTTCGCGAACTGGAAGACGGAAACGCCGACGGTCCCCGCGATCCCGACGATCCGAGCCTGGTACGGCGCCGCCTCCCGCGTGAGCCTCGTGCCGACTTCCGCCCTCGCCGTGACCCTGCCCGAGTCGGAAATCGCCGGCCTGGCCGTGAGGGCCGAAATCGACCGCCAAACGGTGGCCCCCGTCGCCAAGGGCCAGAAGCTCGGCGAGGTCATCTACACGAGCGGAGAGAAGATAGTCAGGCGGGTGGATCTCGTAGCCGCCTCGGATGACCGACGCGGCAACTTCCTGATCTTCCTGCGCGACGCGATCGAGCGATTATTCAAGTCGATCTTCGCCCCGAAATCCCTGGCATAATTTCCCGCGATTCGGAGAGCGAGTAACGCCCTCCCCTCTCGGCGACAAAGCCCTCCGCGACGAGTTCGCCGAGGGCTTTGTCGACGCGCTCGCGCGCGAAGGGGATGGCGGCGGCTATCGCCTCGGCAGGAAGGCCCCCCGCCGCGGGGCCGAGGGCCTTGAGGACGGCGCCGCGAACCCTGCGGTGGCTGTCGGCGAAGGGGCTCTGGCGCTGGTGGTGGGCGCTCCGCCTCCCGGGGTTGGGGAGGCTCGCCTTGATCATGACGCCGTAATCCATCAGGGCATAGTACCAATTGCGAGGATCGTCGCGATCGAGGGCCTCACGGACGAGGGGCTCGAGCTCGGCGTCGCGGACCCCCTCCCTGCCGGGGAAGAATTCGTGGATGAAGACGGCTCGGACGTTGGTCTCGATCAGCGCGACGGGGCGGTCGAAGGCGAAGGCGAGGACTGCCCTGGCGGTATAGGGGCCAACGCCGGGAAGCGAGAGGAGGCTCTCCTCCTCATCGGGTACAGCCCCGCCGAAGCGCGTCTCGATCTCGGCGGCGGCGGCCTTGAGCGAGAGGGCGCGGCGGTTGTAGCCGAGCCCCGACCACAGCCTGAGGAGCTCGGCCGTCGGCGCCGATGCGAGGACGGCGGGCGTCGGGAAGGCGGCGAGAAAGGCCTCGTATTTGGGGACGACGCGAAGGGTCTGGGTCTGCTGGAGCATCAGCTCCGAGACGAGGATGGCCCAGGGATCGCGGGTCTCGCGCCAGGGGAAGGTACGCCTGTTGACGGCGTACCAGTCGAGGACCCTGGCCCGGAATCCGGCTATCTCACTCGCCGTAGATGTGGGCGAATTCGTGGAGGAGGCCCTCGGCCTTGGGTTTACACTCCCCGCAGACGGTGCCGATCTTCGTGGCCTCCTGGAGGGCGTGCCAGTCGCGGGCCCCGGCCTTGACCGCATCCTCTATGTCCTTGTCGGTGATGTTGAGGCAGCTGCAGATCACGACGGCGTCCTCGCCCTTGAAGGCGCCGGGGCGGCCCGTCTTGTCGAGGTAGACGTCGATCGCGGCGCGGAGGGCCTTGTCGCCCAGGACCGAGCAATGGATCTTGTTCTCCGGAAGGCCGCCGAGGCGCTGGGCGATGTCGGCGGGCTTGATCGAGTAGGCCTTGCGGATAGGAAGGCCCTTTATGACCTCGGAGAGCATCGAGGTCGAGGCGATGGCGCTCGCGCAGCCGTAGGTCTGCCAGCGCACGTCGGTGATGACGTCGTCGGCTATCTTGAGATGGAAGGCCATCTGGTCGCCGCACTTGATGTTGCCGACCATGCCGTCGGCGTCGGCCTCGAAGGTCTCGTCGGGGTCGTAGACGTTGCGCGGGTTCGTGAAGTGGTCCTTCACGATGTCGGAATAGAGCCATTTGAAGGCATCGGCGTCGCTCATGTGGTCCTCTCAGTTCGCCGCGGTCGCGGGGCGCAGGGTGGAAAAGCGGCGGAGCCGCTTGATGATGGGAGGGAGTTTCTCGAGCACATAATCGACCTCGGCCTCGGTCGTACCCCGGCCCAGGGAAAAGCGGATGGAGCCGTGGGCGTATTCGGGACCGACCCCCGTGGCCATGAGGACATGGGAGGGCTCGAGGCTGCCCGAGGCGCAGGCCGAACCGGTGGAGGCCTCGATGCCTTCGAGGTCGAGGGAGAGGAGGATCGCCTCGCCCTCGGCCCCGGGGAAGGAAACATCGAGGGTATTGGGAAGATGATGGAGGGGATGGCCGTTCACGTGGATGTCGGGAACCTTTTCGACGATGCCGGCGCGGAGCCGCTCGCGTAGGGCTCCCACGCGCTTGCCGTACTCGGGAAGCTCCGCGAGGGCGACTTCCGCGGCCTTGCCGAAGCCGAGGATGCCCTGGTTGTTGTAGGTGCCCGCGCGCACGCCCTTTTCCTGGTGTCCGCCGCGGATGAGAGCCTCGATCGGGGCGCCCTTGGCGACATAGAGGGCGCCGATGCCCTTGGGGCCGTAGATCTTGTGGCAGGACATGGTGAGGTAGTCGACCCCGAGGGCGAGGACATCGACGGGAATCTTGCCGACGGCCTGGGTGGCGTCGGTATGGACGCGGGCTCCCACCTGCTTGGCGAGGCGGACGACGCCGGCCAGATCCTCGATCGTGCCGATTTCGTTGTTGGCGAGCATGACCGAGACGAGGAAGACCTCGCGGCCTCGGCCCTGGGGATCGAGCTCTTCGGAGAGATGCGACATGTCGATGCGGCCTGTCGGGTCGACGCCGAGCCAGGTAACCTCGAAGCCCTCGCTTTCGAGGCGCTTGCCGGCCTCGATGACGCAGGGATGTTCGATGGCTGTCGTGATGACCCGCCTGCGCCCCGCCTTGGGGCCGAGGATGCGGGCCGTCTCGAATACGGTGTTGTTGGATTCGGAGCCGCCCGAAGTGAAGTAAATGGAAAGGGGATCGGGGGCACCGATGAGACGGGCGACCGAGGCCCGTGCGGTCTCGACCCGGTCGCGGGCTCTCCTCCCCGCCTCATGCATGCTCGAGGCATTGGCGAAGACGTCGAGATCCTCCACCATCACCCTTTTCACCTCGGGATGGAGGGGCGTGGTCGCGTTGTAATCCATGTATACGAAGGGATGTTCCATCCTTCACCTCACGAGTCGAGTATGTCGCGCAGGGTACGCGACGACAGGTAACCGTCGATCGAATCCTTGAGCCCTAGCCAGAAGCGGCGCGGGAGGCAGGATTGTCCGTGGGAGCAGGAGTCTTGTCGGTCGACGCAGCCGACCGGTCTGATTTCGCCTTCGAGGGCCTCGACGATCTCCAGCATCGTGATTTCGGAAGAAGGCCTGCCGAGTCTGTAGCCGCCCCGCTTTCCCCGCTCCGATACGAGAAGCCCGGCCATCGTAAGCTGGGCCAGTATCCCTTCGAGGTACTTTTGCGAGATATTTTCGGCCTTCGCGATCACGGAGGCTGTCACGATGGGCTCGGCGACGCTGAGCTCTCCGTCGGCGTCTTCGCTATGAAGAGCGACTCCGCCTTCCCCCTCGTTGCGCGCGAGGTGGACGAGGGCGCGAATGCCGTATTGTGCCTTGGTCGAGACCGAAAACATGGAACTCCTTAATTCCTATGGGAATGGTGGGAATATATACCGACTCCTCTAAATCGTCAATACGAGGGCACAGAGGGAAAAAGCGATTCCCCTCCCTATGGATTTTGCGTTCTTTCTGGTTCAGGATTAAGGAATGAAGATCGGACTGGCCATCGCCTCTTTCGGACTAGTGCTCAGCCTTCCTTTGCATGAGATTCGGGCGATTCCCTTGCCTGAATCGGTGGCTCGGGGTTTTCTCGGCCACTTTGTCGCGAAGGACTCCGAGATCGTCGACATGATGGACGAGACGATGAAGGCTGCCTTCGGGGCGGCCAAGGCCGCGCAGTTCGCCGACTCCCTCGTCGCCAAGGGCGGCACGTTCATAGGGCTCGGCGAGTCGAAGATCGAGACCAAGGACGACTATAGCGTCGTGCTAATCCGCGGCAATTATGAAAAGATGTCCCTCGATTTCAAGGTCACCGTCGACCAGAAGGGATTGGTCGCGGGATTCTTCGTCTCCAATCTCGCGCCGAAGGCGGAATGGACCCTTCCCCCCTACGCCAAGGCCGGCGTTTGGAAGGACGAGGAGGTCGAGGTCGGTGCGGCCGGTTGGCCCCTCAAAGGGACCCTTTCGATTCCATCGGGCAAGGAGCCCTTCCCCGCCGTGCTTCTCGTACAAGGCTCGGGCCCGAGCGATCGCGACGAGGCGGTCGGCCCGAACAAAATATTCGCCGATATCGCGGCAGGACTGGCGACCGACGGCATCGCCGTGCTTCGCTACGACAAGCGCACACTCGTGTACGCGAGCGAGATGGCGAAGTCCGCGGAAACCATCGGGGTCGGCGAGGAGACCGTCGACGACGCGGTGGCGGCCCTGGCTTTTCTCGCGAAGGATGGGCGCATCGACGGGAAACATATCTTCATAATTGGACACTCCCTCGGCGCGATGCTCGGCCCCAAGATCGCCGCCGAGGCGCAGGCCAGGGGAATTGCCATCGCGGGGCTCGTACTCCTCGCGCCGAGCGCGAGTCCCCTCGAGGACGTCATCGTCGATCAGTTCAACTATCTCGCCAAGTCAGGGGCGGGTGGAGAGGACCTCGGCGCCGCGGAACTTTCGCGGATCGAGGCGGCGGCGGAGCGGGTCAAGGCGCTTACGTCCCTCCCTTCGCAGGAGGACCCCGCCCCGGCCCTCCTCCCCCTCGGCATTCCCGCCTCTTGGTGGCGCTCGATCGCCGGCTACGATCCGGTGAAGGCGGCTCGCGAACTTGCCCTGCCCCTCCTCGTCATCCACGGCTCTCGGGACTACCAGGTCGGGCTCGCGGAGGCGGCCCTGTGGAAGAAGGGGCTCTCGGGCATCAAGACCGCGAAGGTCGTCCTCATCGACGGCCTCAATCACCTCATGATGAAGGGGAAGGGCCCCTCGACGCCGTCCGAATACGACAAGCCGGGCCACGTCGACGGAAGGGTGATAGGCCAGATCGCCGGATTCCTCTTCACCCGCTGAGTCAGGCGCGAAGGGCGAAGAGGGCGGCGAAGAAATGGCAGATCGTACCGGCTAGGACGAAGAGATGCCAGACCGGATGGAACCATGCCCTCCGCTTGCCGATCGCGTAGAATAGGGTGCCCAGGGTGTAGGAAAGGCCCCCGGCGATCAGGAAGGCCGTCGTCGCAGCCGGAGCCGTTGCGACGAAATCCTTCCACACCGCCACGATGAGCCAGCCCATGGCCAAATAGGCGACGAGGCTGACGACGGGCTTGCGATTGAGGAAGAGCGTTTCGAGGACGATGCCCGCCGCCGCGATGGCCCAGACGGCCCCGAAGACCCACCAGCCCGAACTCTGCCTGAGGATGGTGAGGCTGAAGGCCGTGTAAGTGCCAGCGATGAGCACGAAGATGGCCGAATGGTCGAAGATTTCGAAGAGGCGGCTCACCTTCGTGAAAGACAGGGCGTGATAGAGGGCCGAGGCCGAATAGAGGAAGACCATGCTCGCGCCGAAAACCGCGTAGGCGACTATTCGCCAGGGATCACCGGTCGCCGCGGCCGAGGCGACGAGGACGACGAGGCCGGCGATCGCGAGGAGGGCGCCGAGCCCGTGGGTGACTGCGTTCGCGACCTCGGGTCCGACCTGGCGCCGCGTTTCGGCGGCCCCTTCGCGGTCGGTCCGTGCCGATGCAGTACCAATTGCCATGTTTATCATCTTCGCCTCCAAGCATGTACGGGAATCGCTCGCCCATCGCTTGGGTTCGACCATCCGGAATGGGAAAGGTTGCAGTCGAGGAAGGGTTGCAGGCTGCGATGGGCGTCGCCCCTCGGCTTCTGCCCTTGGCATCAGACCTTCGGCCTCGATTTCCTCCATTGGGAGACGAGGTAGGCGGCGAGGGTGACGAGGTAGGGAAGGGCCGGCAGCAATTCGGGCGGGACGAGAGCCACGGATTGGGCCCTGTTGGAAAGGCTGAGGAGGAGGCCGAATCCGAGGCTCGCGCCGAGTATGCCCAGGGGTCGACGGCCGCCGAGATAGATGGCGACGAGGGCGATCCAGCCGCGCCCGGCCGACATGCCGGGGACGAAGGCGGCGACCGAAAGCGCGAGCCAGGAACCGGCGAGACCCGAGGCGGCGCCGGCCACGAGGTGGGCGAGGCGCCGAAGACCATCGCGGTCGAGGCCCGCTGCCCGCGCGGCCTCTCCCCTCTCCCCCGCGGCCCTGAGCCTGAGCCCTAGGGGCGTGAGGTCGTGAGTCGCCCAGAGGAGGAGACAGGCGAAGAAAAGCGCGAGAGCCGTGGAGCCGTCGCTCGACAGGGCGTGACCCGCCACTCCCTGCGGCAGGTTGACCACGCCCTGGGTCCCGAAAAGGGCCGATGAAAGCAGGCTCACCAGGGCCGGCACGAGGAGGTTCACCGCGAGGCCTGCGACAAAGACGTCGGCCTTGAGTCTCGTCGAGACCTGCCCGAGCAATGCGCCTACGAAGAGGCCGGCCGTGAGGGCGGCACCCATCGCGAGGAGGGTCGATCCGGTAGCCGTGGCGACGCCGACGGCGGTGAAGGCCCCGGCGAGCATGGCTCCCTCGAGGGCTACGGAAAGGCTGCCCGCCGACTCGGTGAACAATCCGCCCATTGCGGCCAGGATGATGGGCAAGGCGGCGGCGACCGACGATGTCCCGAAATCGGTGAGCGTTCCGATGAGGGAGGCCAGGTTCATTTTGCCCCTCCCCTTCCGGCCGAAAGCGCTTTTCGCAGTTTCTTTCCCGGGAGTTCCCCGCCCTTCGCGGTGACGAGGAGCATGATGAGGGCGATGATGATGGAGGCCGTGGCGGGTGAAAGATCGGAGAGGATGGAGGCTGCCTTTGCCCCCTCCGCCAGCCAGGCGAAGAGGAGGGAGGAAGGGATGGCGAGGATGGGATCGGTCCCCGCCACCAGGCTCACGGCAAGCCCGTTCCAGCCGAGGCCGGCGGTCATACCTTGGACGGCCTGCCCCGAGGCACCCGCCGTGGCGAGAAGGCCGGCGAAGCCGGAAAGGGCGCCGGAAAGGCAGAGGGGCCAGAGGTCGAGGGAAGGATCGAGCCCCTGGGCCAGGGCGAATTCGCGCGAAAGGCCGAAGAGTCCGAGCTCGAATCCGGGCCTGCTCAGGCGAAGGAGCCAGATCATCGCGAGGGCAAGGGCGAGGGCGACGATAATGCCTGAGCTCAGGGGAAATGTTCCAGCCAACTTGGGGAGGAGATAGGCAGCCGGCAAGGGCCTCATGCCCAGGAGATTGGAGGCGGGATCGCGGAAGGGGCCGGCCACGGCCCAATCGATGACAATTATGACGGCCTGCGACAGGAGAAAGGAACTGAGGAGGACGCTCGCGCCCAGCCTGCGCTCCGCTATCGCGGAAGCGAAGGCGAGGAGGGCTCCAGCCAAGGAGGCGATGAGAAAGGCCGAGGGCAGGGCGAGGAAGGGGGAGAGCCCCTCCACCCTGGAGAGAAAGAGGCTGCCCGCAAAGAAGCCTATTGCGGCCTGGCCCTCGCCTCCGAGATTGAAGATGCCCGCGCGAAAGGCCACGGCCGCTCCGAGGCCGGCGACGAGGAGGGGCCCCATCGCCCCGAGGAGGGAGGCGAGGCGCCAGGGATCGGATACGGGGGCCAGGAAAAAAGCGGAGAGGGCTCCGGCCGGATCGCGGCTTCCGATCAAGGCCTCGACGACGGCGAAGCCCAGGGCGGCCAGGACGGCGGGAATCCTCGTGCCGAGATCGCGCTTGACCACGAGCCTCATTGCAGGGCCTCGCGACGGGAATGGCCGGTGAGATGGGAGGCGAGTTCGTGCGCCATCCCTTCGCCGAGGTTCGCGCCCTCCCAGACCACGGCTCCCCGATAGAGGACGATGATGCGATCGGCCAGCCTCAGGGTCTCCTCGATGGAGGAAGACAAAAGAAGTATTGCGCCGCCTTCAGTCTTTCTCGCGGCGATGATTCCGGATAGCTCCGCGACGCCCGAAATATCCAGACCCTGGCTCGGATCGGCGAGGAGGAAGAAGGCCCGGGGCTTTGCGAGTTCGCGAGAAAGTACGAGGCGCTGCCTATTTCCGCCTGAAAGGGATGTGGCCTTTCTGCGCATATCCCCCGTGGGGCCGAGGACGGGAGGGAAGCCAGGCGTCCGCCGCGGAGAGCCTTCGAGAACGGTGAGATTGGCCCCGATGCTCGCCTCGAGGGCGAGGCCCCTGCCCTCGCGATCGGAGGGAACGTAGGCCGCGAGGGAGGAGCGGAGTTGTCGCCTGGGCCAGTCGCGGACATCGCGCCCTTCGAGCTCGAAGCGGCCCGCCATCGGCGCAGAGAGGCCGGCCGCGATCGATTCGAGTTCCTCGAGTCCATTGCCGGCGAGGGCGACCACGCCCAGGGTTTCCCTTTCGCGGACTTCGAAATCGACCAAGACCCTGCCACGTGAAATTGAAAGCCCCAAGCCCCTGCTCGCGGCCACGACCCTCCCGCGCCGCATCGTCATGCCTTCGAGCTTGTCGGTCGCGTCGGACTCACCCGCGGTGACGCGGGAACGCGACATCAGGGCGGGAAGCTCCCCAGGCGCGAAATCGCCGACAGCGCGATCGGCCACGAGTTTGCCCGAGCGGAGGACGACTATCCGCGTCGCGATGGCGGCTAGCTCCGCCGAGCGGTGCGAGATGAAGATGATGGCCCTGCCGCTGTCCGCGAGCCTTCGTATCAGCTCGAAGAGCCTTGCGCTCTCCTCGTCGTCGAGGAGGCTTGTCGGTTCGTCGAGGATGAGGAGGTCGCCCGACCAGGCGAGGGCTCGGAGTATCTCGGCATGGCGGCGATCGGCCGGCGACAGTTCGCGGACTCGGCGCGTGAGATCCAGATCTATGCCGGCCGATTTCGCGAGGGCTGCCGTTTCCTCGCGCATCCGCCTGCGATCGAGAAAGAGGCCGAAGCGCTTGGCCTCGCGGCCGAGGCAGATCGACTCGGCGACCTCGAGTCCCTCGGCGAGGAAGGAATGCTGGGGGACGAGGCCGATGCCGGACTTTTCCGCCTCGCGGACATCCCCTCCCCTGAGGCTCCTGCCCCGTATCTCGACCTCGCCGGAGTCGGGAGCGACGAGGCCCGCGACGATGCGGGCGAAGGTGCTCTTTCCCGCCCCATTCTCGCCGACGACGGCGACGATCTCACCCCCATCCACGGACAGGGAGACATCGTCGTTGGCGAGGACGCCCGTGCTCGCGTAGAACTTCCGGAGGCCTCGGGCGACGAGAAGGGGCATGGGTGACGCGGGTCTTTCGCGATCAAAAGCCGTTGATGGGGAAGGCGAGGCTGCCGTCGCGAAGGGCCGCGATCTGCTTCGTCATGGCGTCGCGGATCGACTGGGGCAGGTTCTTGTAGGCCTCGCCGGAATCGTCGAAGTCGATATAGCCCTGGGCGGCGCTCACGACCTCGGCGGTGCCGAAGAGCGATGCCCCCTTGCCCGAGAGTATGGTCGAAAGCTTTTCCTCGACGAGGCGATCCTGCCGGGCGATGGCCGAGCCTACGACGACTCCAGGAGCGAGGGCGTAGCCCGAATTGTCGAACCAGAGGGCCTTGATGCCGGCTTCCTTCGCCGCCGTGAGTACGCCCTGCCCCGCCCCTCCGGCGATGGGCAGAATTATGTCGGCGCCTTCGGCGATGAGGGACTTGGCCAGCTCGGCCGCCTTGTTGGCATCATACCAATTGCCAAGGACTCGATCGGCGAAGCGGGCCTCGGGGTCGGCCGCTCGGAGCCCGGCCTCGAAGCCAGGCTCGATGAGGCGGTCGAGGGTGGGATAATGCTGTCCGACTACCATGGCCGCCATGCCGTGCGGCTTGTGGCCGCCGACCGGGGTCGTGGCGACGAGACCGGCGAGATAGCCGATAATCCAGGCCTGTTCGTATTGGTTGTAGAGGATGGTGTGGATGGCAGGATTACCCTGAAGCCAACCGTCGGTGACGAGGAAGCGGATCTTGGGAAACTGCTTCGCGACGGCGGCGCAGAGCTCGGGCATGGAGGGATTGCTCGTGACGATGAGACCGAACTGCCCAGAGGCAGCGACCGCGGCGAGCCTGTCCTGCCATTCGCCCTGGTTGTAGCCTCCCTCGATCACCTTCATCGTCGCGCCCTTGGTGGCGGAGACGGCCTTGGTGACGCCTGCCACGAGTTCCTCGTAGGTCGGGCTTCCCGACACGACGCCGGGAATGAAGACGGCGACCGACGTGAGGGGCGCCTGCGAGGTCTTGGCGGCGCAGCCGCCCAAGGCCGTTGCCGCGACCATGCCCGTCGCGATCAACGCTATAGTCACGGCGACCCGGCCGATCGCGGCCGTGATCCCGGTCTTTTCCTCGTGCTTCATCATGGATGCACTCCTTCTCATTGGGCTTTCGGCGCAAGTATACTGAGGGGCCTTGCGGAGCCCCTAGTGTTTCCGAACTGACGCGCGCGCAACTTGACGTGAAAGGTGAGATTCCCCGATGGATCGCGATGAAAGAGCCTTCGAATACCGCATCGGCGAACTCGCCGACATGTTCGGCGTGACCGCCAGGACCATCCGCTACTACGAGGAGCTCGGGCTCCTCGAGGCGGCGGGCCGCGAGGAAGGCTCGCACCGACGCTATCCGGCGCGCAACGTGATCCACCTCAAACGAATCCAGCAGCTCAAGGATTACGGCCTTTCGCTCGCGGAAATCGGCGAACTCTTCGAGCTGGCCCGTCGCGATCGCTCCGGCGAAACCGTCCGCGCGAGGCTGGCGGAAAAGTACCGAGAGAAACGCGAGGAGGCCGAACGCAAGAAGGCGGCCCTTGAGTCCTACATAGCGGAACTCGATTGGCATATCGCCCAATTGGGCAAGGTGAAGGAATTCAATGAATGCCCCGGCGCCGCCTGCAAGTCCTGCGGCTGGGCCGAGCGCTGCGACGTCCGCCACCTCCTCGGCGGAAAGGCGGGTTGAGGATGGCCTTCCTCACCATCGACGTCGGTTCCTCCCTCGTCAAGGCGGCCCTTATCGCGGAGGATGGGAGGCTCCTCGCCCTCGCTCGGCGCCCCGTGGGCATGAGCCACGGAGCGCGGGCCAACGAACACGAGGTCGACGCCGACGAATGGACGAGGGCGGCCTTCGAGGCCATCCGCGAGATCGGGCCCCAGGCGCAGGTTCTATCGGAAGCGCAACCCCGGGCCATCGTAGTTTCGGGCAATGGTCCGACCCTGGTCGCCCTCGACGAACATGACAGGCCAGTAGGGCCCGCCCTCTCATGGCTTGATCGCCGAGCCTCGGCGGAGGCCGCCCTGGTGTCCCATCACGCGGGCATGCCCATAGACGCGAGCTTCTATTTGCCCAAGGCTCTCTGGTTCGCGCGCAAGCATCCCGAAGCCTCACGGATCAGGCGCTTCCTTTCCTGTCCCGAGCATCTCGTCCAGCAACTTACGGGAGAGGCATGGACCCTCCTCCCCTCTCCAGGTTATCTGCCCTACATTTGGAGCCCCGGGCTCATCGAGGCCGTCGGCCTCGACGAGAGGCTCTTTCCACCCTTCGTCGCGCCTACGGAGCCCGTCGGCAGGCTCAGACCGCGTGTTGCCGAGGAGCTCGGCCTTCCTGAAGGCATCCCGGCCTTTGCGGGCTTTCCCGATTTTCTCGCCGGTCTTGTCGGCGCTGGCATCGTCGAGGAGGGCATGGCGGGGGACAGGGGCGGCACCTCCGAGGCTATCAACATCGCCGCTCGTTCGCCCTTTCCCGGCCGCGGACTCCTCTCCCTCCCCCACGCCATCGAAGGACTCTGGAATCTTTCAGGCGGCCTTTCCACGGCGGGCAAGTCCCTCGAATGGCTGGCCACGAATCTCGGCCTCGGCGGGTCCGCCGACCTCGTCGAGACAGCCGCGACGGCTCGGCCAGGCTCGGGTGGACTGGTCTTCATCCCCTACCTCGCCGGGGAGCGAGCGCCTCTCTGGGATGCCGAAAGGCGTGGGGCCTTCGCAGGGCTTTCGCTTTCGACGGGCAGGGCCGAGATGGCGCGCTCGGCCTGCGAGGCCCTCTGCTACGCCCTCAGGCTGCCCGCCGAGCTCGCCCGCGACGGGGGCTATGCGCTTCGTGAGGTTCGCGCCACGGGAGGCACGGCCCGGAGCCCCTTCCTCGCCTCGCTCAAAGCCTCGATCCTCAAGCTGCCCGTCGCCATCCCCGAGGTGGGCGACTGCGAACTCGTCGGAGACGCCGCGGCGGCCTCCGTGGGCCTGGGCGACCATCCCGATCTCGCCACCGCGGCGCGGTCCATGGCGCGGGTGGCCGCGCGCTACGAACCCGACCTGGACCTCGAGGGGATCTACGACGAGGGCTTCGGTCTTTGGAAGGAGGCCCTCGGCGCCCTCGCCCACGTCGATTCCCACGGGGCCACCCTCAGCTTCGCGAAGGGAATCGAGTGATGAGCCTTCCACCTTCTGCCCTGCAGATATTCATTCTTTTCCTCCTTATGGCAGCCGGCTTCGCGGCGGGCAAGATGCGCATCCTCGACGAGGAAACGGTAAAGAAACTCTCGCGCTTCCTCGTCGTCTTCATCGTCCCCTGTCTCATCGTCATCTCCATGCAAAAGCCCCTCAGCCCCGAGCTCCGCGATCGGGCCTTCCTCGTCCTCGGCCTTTCCTTCGCCACCTATGCCATAGCCTTTCCCCTCGCCTTTCTTCTCTCGAAACTCATGAGGCTGAAGGGCTCCCAGGCGGGAGTGCATTCCTTCGCGGCGGTTTTCTCGAACGTGGCCTTCATGGGCTTTCCCGTCCTCCAGGGGCTCTTCGGCAAGGACATCCTTTTCGAGGCCTCGATCGCGACCATGCCCTTCCAAATCCTCGCCTTTTCCATCGGCGCCGCGATGCTCGCGAGCGGGACGGGCCGAAAGGCCGAACTCGGCCTGACCGCTTTCATCAAGCCCGCCGGGGTCGCCGCCGTCGCCGGTCTCGGGCTCTTTCTCCTGAACATCGCGCTGCCCCCGGCCCTCTACCAGGCGATGAATCTCCTCGGCGACACGACCACGCCCCTGTCGATGTGCGTTATCGGCGCCATTCTTGCCGAATCGGATATCCGCGGAGCCCTCGGCGATTGGCGAATTTGGGTGACCGCGATCTGGAGGCTCCTCGCCCTCCCCCTCGTCATGTGGCTCGCCCTCCGCGCACTGGGCGTCGAGGGTAGGACCCTCGGCCTCCTCGTGGTGATGACGGCCATGCCCGTCGCGGCCAACGCGACCATGCTCTCCGCGGCCTACGGCGGCGACCACCGGCGCGCGAGTTCGCTGATCTTCGTGTCCACGGCCCTTTCCCTCGTCACGATTCCCCTCCTCGCCTCCACCCTCTTCGGCATCTAGGAATCGAGTAATTCCGCCCACGGGAACCACTCGTCCCGTCCTCCGGCATCAGTAGTCCCGTCCTCCGATACCGCTGATGTGTGGCTTGGCGAAAAACAGGGTTTAGGGATTGAGGCGCGATCCCCTTGCGAGGGAGGCGAATACTCCGACGAGGCAGAGGGCGGCGAAAATGCCCATTCCCAGATGGAGACTCCCGAGGAATTCAGGAAAAACAGCCGCCGTAATAGCCCTCCGCCCCGGGCCCAAACTCAGAAGGAGCATGGCGATGCCCATGCTGAGCATCTGGCCGACGAGGCGCATGGTGCCGAGGGTCGCCGAAGCCACCCCATACGAAGGGGGAGCGACCGATCCCATGACGGCGTTCGTGTTCGGCGAGGAAAAAAAGGCGTAGCCGATGCCGACGATCACGAGCTCGAGGACGACGAGGCCCAGAGGCGTCGCGGAATCAAGGATGGTGAAGAGAGCGAGCATGACAGTCATAATGGCCATGCCCGAGGATGCGAGGAGCCGGGGTTCGACCCGGTCCGATAGCCTTCCGGCGAGGGGCGAGAAAATGACCATGAGGAGGGGTTGCGAAATGAGAATCAGGCCCGCCTTTTCCGGATCGAAACCCTTTATGTATTGGAGATAGAGGCTCATGAAAAAGGTGAGGGCGAAGGTCGCGGAGTAATTGATGAGGGCCGCGAGGTTCGACATGCCGAAGGCCTTGTTTCCCTGAAAGAGGGCGATGGAGAGGAGGGGATGCTTCGCGCGGGCCTCCCACCAGATAAAAAGCATCAGGGCCGCGGCGCTCACCGCGATGAAGGCGTAACCGATGGCGCCCGGAAGGACTGACAAACCGTAAATTAGCGGAGCGAGGGTCGCAGCCGAAAGAAGGGCTCCGCCGAAATCGAAGCGCTGGCCCGGCGCGCCGCGCCACTCCCCCTTGAGCCTGATCAACGCGAGGGCGAAGGCGAATAGCCCGACGGGCACATTGAGGAGATAGACGCTGCGCCAGCCGAACTCGTGGGTGAGAAAGCCTCCCGCCAAGGGACCGAGAGAAAGGCCGGCGTAGGTGAAGGCGACGTTGATGCCCAGAACCCTTCCCCTCTCCGCCGGCGGATAGACGGAGGTGAGGATGGCGACCCCCGTGCCGAAGATCATCGAGGCGGCGGCGCCGGCCAAGGCCACCATCGCTATCAAGGCTCCACCCGTCGGCGCCAACGATGCGAGGGCGGAAAACAGGGTGTAGAAGGCTATACCTATTATGAATATTTTCTTCCGCCCGACCATGTCGCCCAGCTTGCCGAAGGGGAGGAGAAGGGGGGCCGCGGTGACGAGAAAGGCGGTGTTGACCCAGCCCAGGCCGATAGCGTCGAGGCCGAGATCCCTGCCGATGGCGGGAAGGGCCATGCTCACGGCCGACGAGAGGTAAGGTGTCATGAAGGAGCTGAAACAGGCGACGGCGAGGGCCACCTTCCTGTTCCCCAGGCCCCCCTCCGACAAGGTCATGGCCCCCGGTCCCGAGCCCCCATCCCTCGAGCTCACGAGGCGGTTCCCACCTTGAATTTGCCGACCTCCTCCATGAGGGCCTCGATGCTCTCCTTATTGCCGCGGCTGGTCTCGTTGATGCTGTTCACCGCATGGGTGATGTGCCCCACCCCCTCGGCCATCTCGTTCACGCTCCTGTTGACCTCCTCGGTGACTCGCCCGAGGTTCATGCTCTCCTTGATCACTTCCTTGCTGCCCTCGAGCATCTCGGTGGATCCCGACTTAACCTGCGTGGTTATGTCATTAAGCTGGCTGATCGCCTCGAGTATCTCGTGGCTGCCGGTGCCCTGCTCGTCCATCGCGTTCCGGATGCTTTGCTCGCGCTCGGAAACCGTCTTGATGCGCGCGTCTATGGATTCGAACTGGGCGAGGACGGAATCGGTGGAGCGGGTCAGGCCGTCGAGGGAGTCCTTGATCTTGCGAAGAGAGGCGGAGATGGTCTTGGATTGCTCCCCGGAGGATTCGGCCAGCTTGCGGATCTCGTCGGCGACGACGGCGAAACCCTTGCCTGAGTCGCCCGCGTGGGCGGCCTCGATGGCTGCGTTCATCGAAAGGAGATTGGTCTGACTCGCTATAGACTGGATCACCTCGCTGATCTCGAGAAGGCTCTCGGATTCCTTGGCCACCTCGCGGATGCTCTCGGATACGGAGGCGAGGCTCGAACGCCCCTCGTCGGAAGCCTGCGCGAGCTCGCCGACGTTCTCTGCGTTCTTCTGAAGGGTTGAGGTGACCGAGGAGATGTTCGCGAGCATCTCCTCGATGGCGGAGGAAGATTGGGCCACGCTGGCTGCCTGCTCGTCGATATGGGCATCGAGGCGCTTGATGTTGCGGGTGATCTGCTCCATCGTCGAGTTCGTCTCGGTGACGCTGGTCGACTGGCTCAGGGCGCGATTCTTGAGTCCCTCGAGATTGGCGCTGATTTGCGTGATCGAGGAGGCCGTCTCGCCCATGCTCGATGAAAGGGTCGTGCCCACTCCCGACAGCACCTTCAATTGTTTCTGGATGGACATCACGAGCTCGCGGGTATTGCGCATGAGGATGGCGTAGGCGCGCGCGAGATCGCCTATCTCGTCGCTCCTCTTGCAGAAGACCTCGGGCACCTCCTGCGTATAATCGTTATGCGCGAGCATCTCGGTGAACACGACGCATTCTTTTATCGGAAGGACGATGCCGCGGGTGACGAAGGAGAGTATGAGGAGGCCAAGGGCGATGAAGAGGATCGATACGATGAGAATGCTGTTCCTGATGATGTCGAGGCCGCCGAAGACATGGACCTGGCGAGCCCCGACGGCGATCGCCCAGGATGTGCCGGGCACGGGAGCGTAGCCGAAGATATCGCGGTCGCTGCCGTAGGGAAGCTCCTCGTAGCCCGATTCTCCCTTCATCATCCGGCCGAACATCCCGGCGATCGGGGCGAGCGAGGGATCCTTCGCGCTCTCGTCGACGAGGTTGCGCTGCTTGAGGACATCGTCCCTGTTGGGCGAGGCGATGAAGGTGCCTTTGCCGTCGATCACGAAGGCGAAGCCCTTCTTCCCGTAGGAAATCTTGTCCGAGGTCTCGCTCAGCCAGCCGGCGTCGAAGACCGCGAAGGTGATGCCGAGGACCTGCGATTGGGGCGACAATATCGGAACGGCGACTACTTGGACGGGTTTCTTCAGCACCTTGTGAATGATGATATCCGAAATGGCGACACTGCCCACTATCGCCTGCTTGAAATAATCGCGATCGATGACGTTCGTCGTCGAGCCGTCGTTAAGATGGGTGGCGCCGTCGGCCGTGGCGATGGCGATCTGAAAGACCCCCATGCGCTTGACGGCCGCGACGGTTGCCGGCTCCTGGCGCTTCCAATCCATCGAAATGACATCAGGATCGCTGGCGAATTCCCGCATTTCGGCCACGTAGCGATCGAGGGTGCCCCTGACGAGCATGGCTCCGTAGGCTGCGATCTGGGGGGCGTTTTCCGAGACCTGGGTTCGGACTGCCTTCGAGGCGAGCACGTACGAGAGGCCTCCGATGCCGACGGCGACGATTATCAGAATAGGTATCGAACCCGCGGCAATCTTCTTCCCGATAGTCCATTTCGTGAGTCTGGCCATATTCGCCCCTTTTAGAGCTTGCATCCCGCCCCGCGACATGCCCCACGATTCAAGGCAACATGTATACATTTGATCTGCAACGAGACCGTTTCGAGTTTAGGGGCGAGAAGAGACAAAGTAAAGGCGCGGAGAGGCTATTTCGCGCGACTGCAGGCATTCGGCGACTCGACACGGCGCAATCTCTTGTGGACGGCCGGACGGGCTCGGGGTAGAGTATGCCGACGACCGATTGCAGATGCGCCTCCAGGCGCTTACCGCCAGGAGGTAAAAAGCTCCGGACCTCTTTTCTCGATGCCAGGCAGGAGGACGGAGGGGTGCGGCGAGGTCACTGTGTCGAGCCATACCGCCAGGGCCGAAGGAAAGGCTTTGTGAAAAAGGTTTATGTTCGCCGGCTCGTTGTCGACCGTGACGACGAGGGAACCGAGCCTATGCAATCCTTCGCAGACCGAGGCCTTGAAAGCCTCGTCCTCCATCGCGAAATCGGGCTTGAAGAAGAAATGCTCCTCGGGACCTGCCGGCAGTCCGTGCGCGAGAAAACTCGAGCGCGTGCCGGCTTCCATGCCGGGGCTGTGACGTCCGGTCAGGTAGGCGAGCACGAAGCCCTCGGCCTTGAGCTCCCCGAGGAAATTCGCCGCTCCGGGATAGGGCCTATCGTGGGCGAGCCACTCGTCGCTGAAAAAGCGATCGGCCCAGAAGGCACGGACGGCGGCGAGCAGGCCCTCGTCGGCGATGCCCGCCCTGCGGAAGGGTTCGCGGATGTCCCAGAAGGGCCGCGAAAGGTCGAGCGCGTCCCACGAAGCCTCGAGGCCGGGAAGCTCCGAGCGGGCTGCCTCGAGAATGGCTACGTTTCGCGGCGTCGTGTCCATGAGGGTGGAATCGATGTCGAAGAGGGCCACCCAAGGAGCGCCGAAGCCGAGGCTTTCGAGGCGGCGCCGATTGCCGATAACGGGATGCTCCGCCCTCATGCTTCCCACTCCCCGGGACCGACCACGATGGCGTGGCGGGTCCAGAATCCGATGGCCGCGGGAAGCTCGGCAAGGGCGAGTTCCGGGTCATGGATCTCACGAGGCGCGGCCCTGCCGGGGTAGATGGTGTGGAGGAGGAAGCTTCCGTCCTCCTGCCAGAGTCCCCACACGCAAAGCCTGTCGGTGGGGGCTTTCTTTCCGACGACGAGATGGGAAGGAAGGTTCCTTCCCTTTCGCCTCCCCCAGAAATCGCCCCTTGTCCAAGGCCGAATCTTCTTGAGGCCGCTAAGACCCGCCATGCGCGGGGCGCGAAAATCGAAGTGCTCCCAGCCCGATCGCCTGGTCGAGGCGGCGAGGCGGGAGACCGCCCATCCGAGGGCCTCCTCGAGAGGGACGGCGAAGTCGTCGAGATGGGCGCGGAGATGACCCTCGTCGCGGATGATGATCTTAATTGTGTCGTTCATTTGATGCCGGAGGAGACGTAGCCGTTGACGAACTGTTTCTGGAAGACCAGGAACAGGAAGAAGAGGGGGAAGGTGACGATGATGGTCGCCGCGGAAAGGAGGCCCCACTGCGCCCCGATCTCGCCCATCTGCGTGAAACGCACCAGTCCGGCGGTCAGTGGCCGGGCCGTGTCGGACTGGGTGATGATGAGGGGCCAGAGGAAGTCGTTCCAGTGGAAGGAGAGGGCGGAGAGCATGAGGGCCGTTACCGCGGACTTGGCGGTGGGGAGGTAGATGAGCCTGAGCTCCTGGTCCCAGCGGCATCCGTCGATGGCCGCCGCGTCCCCGAGATCGCGGGGGAGCGAGAGGAAGCTCTGGCGGAGCAAAAAAGTGGCGAAGGCCGAGCCGAAGAAGGGCAAGGCTATCCCGGGAATCGTGTCGTAGAGGCCGAGGAAGCGAATCGTCGAGAAATTCGGCACGAGGAGGGCAGCCGTCGGGATCATCATCTGAAGGAGGATGATAGTGAAGATGATGCTGTCGCCGCGAAAGCGGTAACGGGCAAAGGCGAAGGCGGCGAGGCTCGCGGTGAGGAGCTGGGCGCCGATGATGAAGCCCACCTGGAGGATGGTGTTGAGGTAGTACCGGGCGAAGGGTGCGAGCGAAAGGGCCTTCGCGTAGTTTGCGAGGCTGAGCCCATGGGAAAAGAATACGTTGCCCGAGGCGAAGGGGATGTCGGGGGGCCTGAATGAGGCGGCGAAGGCCCAGACGATGGGCGTGAACATCAGGGCTCCGAGAACCGTGAGAACGGCGAATCGGAGGATGACTGACAACCTAGTTTTCATTGCGCTCGCTCGCGAGGAAGTTGGTGACCGTGAAGGCCAGGAGGATTGCGATCATGATGACCGTGACGGCGTTGGCCCTGCCGATGTCGAGGCGGTCGAAGCGTACCTCCCAGAGATAGTACAGGAGGAGGGTGCTGCTCCCGCTCGGTCCGCCCTGGGTGAGGACGAAGAGATGGTCGACGGTCTGGAAGGCGCCGATGAAGGCCGTGGTCGTCACGAAGAGGGTCTGTCTGCGGATGAGGGGAAGGATGATCCGCGTGACGAGCCTGAGTCCCCCGGCCCCGTCGAGGCGGGCCGCCTCGACGACCGATTTGTCGAGATTCTGCAGACCGGCCAAAAAGAACAGCATCAGGAAGCCGACGTTCTTCCAGAAGGCGACGAGGACGAGGGAGACGAGGGCGAGGGCCGGGTTGCCCACCCAGTTCTGCGGGCCAGTGTAGCCGAAAAGATGGAGGAATTGGTTCCAAAGCCCGTAGCCGGGGGTGAGGAAGAACATCCAGATCGTCGCGGCGCTCACCATGGGAAGGATGGCCGGGTGGAAGGCCGAAAGCCTGAAGAGGCCGAGGCCTGGAATGTCATTTTCGAGGAGAAAGGCCAATCCCAGCGCGGCGATCAGCAGAAGCGGGATGAGAACGGCGAGGTAGATGCCCGTGTTCGCGAGCACCTGGAGGAAGTCGGGATCTCCGAAGAGACTCGCGAAATTGCCGAAGCCGGTGAACACGGGGTGCTGGAACTTCGGGATGTTGAGCCTCTGCTTGAAGAAGCTCCCGACCAGGACCTCGCCGAGGGGAAGGAGGGTGAAGGCCGCGACGAAGGCGAGGGTCGGCGCCACGAGAAGATAGGGCAAGATCCGGTTGCGTTTCATGGCGCCGTCCTCGCTGAAGACTCAGCGGTAGTCGTCCAGGGCCTTGTCCGCCTCGCGCTGCGCGGCGTCCATTGCGTCCTTGGCAGACATCGTTCCGTTGAATGCGGCCTGGAGATACTTGTTGAAGATCGTCTTCACCCCATTCAGGTCCTGGGTGGCCAGCTCCGGGCCGGCCGCGTCGAGGGCGGCTACCGCGTCGGCGGCCTGGGGCACCGAGGCGAGCCAGGCTTTGTAGGCCGAGGTGGAAGTGGCGGCGGCGCGGTTGGGGATGTAGCCGGTGGCGGCGCTGAACTGGGCTACGCGCTCCGGAGCGAGGAGGAACTGGGCGAAGGAGAAGGCCACCTTGCGCTCGGCTGCGCTGTGACCGGCGGTGAGATAGAGGTTTCCGCCGCCCGTGACGCTCGCGAGACTGCCGGGTTTCTTTCCGGGAACGGCCATGACGCCGACCTTGAAGCGGGCGCCCTTCAGAATGCCGGCGAGGCTGCCCGTGGTGTGGATGATCATCGCCGTCTTTCCGGCGGCGAAATTCTGGGTCGAGGTGCCCCAGCTGGACTGGACCCCGGCCGGCGTCGCCATGTACTTGTGGCTCAGGTCGATGTAGAACTGCACGGCGTCGATGACCTCGGGCGAGTTGAAGTTGACCGTAACGTCGTCGGTGTAGACGTTCTTGCCGCCGCCGATAGCGAGGGGCTGGAAGGTCCAATAGGGATTTTCGGTGGGAATCTCGATACCCCAACGGGTCTTGCCGTTGTCGAGGGTCAGGGCCTGCGCGTCCTTGCCGAGCTGGTCCCAGCTGGCGGGCGGCTTGAGCCCGGCCTTGGCGAGAAGATCGGCATTGTAATAAAGGACGACGGCCGAGCGCTGGAAGGGAAGGCTCCAGAGCTTGCCCTTGTAGGTGGAATTGCCCATGTAGGCGGGAAGGAAGTCCTTGACGAAGGCCTCGCCTCCGGGAGCCTGGGCCGCGAGGTCGTCGAGGCTGTCCACGTACTTGGCGTTGACGAGGTCGTATACGTCGGTCGCGAGCATGACCGCGAGGGTCGGCGCCTTGGCCCCGCCCTGGATGGCGGTCTGCACGGCCGTCTTCACGTCCGGATAGCCGCCAGAAAACACGAGCGTCACCTTCACGTCCGGGTTCTGGGCCATGTAGTCCTGGGCCCATCCCTTGAGCATCGCGGTGATGGGAGCATCGACCGCGACGGGATAGGCGAGACTGATCTCCACCGGCGCCGCGACGGCGAATCCCAGCGTCAGGCCGAGCAGGGCCAACGAAAGAACGAATCTTCTCATGATGCCTCCTCTCTATATCCGGAGTCGAAATTCTTTCGCTCCGATTCCAACTGTTTGAGACCTTCCTGAAGTTCTGTCCCGCCCAGGAGCTCCACCGCCAGCAAGAGGATTTGGGCGAAGGCCATGGGGGCCGCCATCGAGTTCTTGAAATTCCACTGGCCACGCGGCACGAACACATGGTGGTCTGTCCTGCGATAGAGCTCGGGATCGGGTGCGCCGGTGATCAGGGCCGAGACCGCGCCGTGGGCCCGGACGTAATCGAGGAGTTCGGCCACGATCCGCGCGTCCTGCGTATAAAAGAAGGTTACGAAGAGGCCGCCAGCGCCGAGGGGCGCGAGATCGTCGAGGAGATGCGGGCGATCGAGGCCGACCAGGCTCGCCCTGAGTCCGCAGCGCCGCAGCCGCTGGTATAGGTAGTGGGCCGGCTCGAAGCCCGAGCCTTCGGCGTAGAGATAGATTTCCCTGGAATCGAGGAGGAGGCGCGCAAGGGCCTCCACTTGGGCCGGCTGGAGCTGCCGGCGCAGGGTTTCGATGGTCGCCGCCTCGACGTCGAGGGCCAGGGATATCAGCTCGGGAACATCGGCGACGTCATGGAGGGCGACCAGGCTCGCCTGGGCCGAATCGATCTGCCCGGCGTAGAAACCACGGATGCCTTCGAGGAAATCCTGATAGTCCTCGTAGCCGAGCCTCCGGAAGCAGGAAATTACGATGGGTTTGCTGACGCCGGCGCGGAGGCAGAGTTCATTCTGCTTGAGGAACGAGGCTTCGAGGGGATGGTTCGAGACGAAGTCGATGACTTCGAGTTCCCGCTTCGAGAGATCGACCCGATACAAGGCCAGCCGCTCGGCCCAGTTGCGCTCCTCCATTCAGGCTCCTAGGTTAATTTCTTATGTGAAATTTTACTTTCACACACAGAATATGAGCACGGCTTGGCGCTTGAGTCAATCCAGAAATATATTTTTAACCTGTTCCTAATGGCTCGCTTGCTTCGAGGCACCAACGAGGAGAGGATCCTTCCGGGCTTGACCTAGTAGGAAGTCCCTATATATTTGGGTTTGGCGGTATTGATGGCCCTCCGCGCCTCCAAAGGGCCTTGCGCGCCATCATGAAAATTCCGGCCCCTAGTTATTCGATTCAGGAAAAAAAAAGAAGGCTAAGCGATGGATGGGGAACTTTTCAGCGCCCTTGTCGGCCCGTATTCCGATTTGGAAAAGGCCGATGCCAATGCCGACACCGAACCCGGAAGCCGCCATGGCGACTCCCTCTTCTCCCAGGTTCTCGATAGGATCGTCAAGGGTCGGAGGATCGATCTCAGCGCCGATGCAGACGGCGAGACGAGCCTCGACATTCTCCTTGAAAATTCCTCCGTGCCCCTCGCGGCCCTCACGATGGAGGGGCTCGTCGTCAAAGCCAACCCGAGTTTCGCCTCGACCTTCGGGTACTCCGAACATGAGCTGGAGGGAAGCTCGATGCTCGGACTCCTTCCGCCAGGATACAGGCCGGCCTTCTTCGAAGGGCTGCGTTTGCTCGCAAGCGACGAATCGGCCGAATCGAGCGCGAGCGAAATCCTCGCCTTTCGCGGAATCAGGCGCGACGGCGTCCAATTGTCGATGGACTGCCGCCTCGCCATCATCGAGGGCGGCCAGGCTCCGCGCGCCCTCGCCGTCATCCGGGACCTGTCCGTGAACAAGGAGGTGATAGAGGAACTCCGGCAGAGCAAGGAGGAGTACGTCGCCCTCACGGAGACAATTACCGAGGCGATCCTCCGCATCGACAGCGAATTCAAGATCCTCTTCGCGAACTCGGGCGTGAAGCAAACATTCGGCTACGATCGGGAGGAACTCGTGGGCGGGACCCTCGTCCGTCTCTTCCCCGAGGAGGTGTTCAGCAGGCACGAGGGGGATTTCCGCAAGTATTTCTACGTTGACGACCAAGACAGGCTGCGCATCGGCCTCAAGCCGACCATCGAGCTCCTCGGCCTCACCAAGCATCGGGGACTCGCGCCGATGGAGATCTCCTTCGGCAACTCGAAGGACCTGCGGGGACGGACCCTCACCTGCATCATTAGGGAAATTTCACAGCGAAAGACCACCGAGCGAAGGCTCAGGCACCTCGCCTTCCACGATACCCTCACCGGTCTCGGCAACCGCGACCTCTTCAACGAGGACATGAAGACAGCCCTCGACGAATGCCAAAAGGAGGGAGCGCGAAAGGCCGCCCTCCTCCTCATGGATCTCGACGGCTTCAAGCACATCAACGACACCTACGGGCATCCGGCCGGGGACGAGCTTCTCATCGAGACCGCGAAGCGCATCCGCAACTGCCTCCGCGACAGCGACTCGGCCTACCGCTTCGGCGGCGACGAATTCGTCATCCTCCTTCCGAAGGTGAACGACGAAAAGGATGTCGGCATCGTCGGCGAACGCATCATCAGGGCCATTCATCAGCCCTTCGTCCTGAATCCGGGCTCGGCGGAAAGCGCGCGCATCGACGTCGGCGTGAGCGTCGGCGCCGCCCTGCTTCCTGATTTCGGCTCGACCATCGAGGAGGCGACGAAGATCGCCGACATCGCGATGTACTGCTCGAAGGAGTCGGGCAAAAATCTCCTTACCATTTATGACGAATCCCTTTCGACGCGCGCGACGAGCGACTGGCGCCTGGAGCAGGAGATGCGGCAAGCCCTCGTGCGGGGCGAATTCGAGATGCATTACCAGCCCCTCGTGGACCGCGAATGTCGGATCGTCGGCCTCGAGGCCCTCGTCCGATGGAAGAGGGACGGAAGGGTTCCCCTGCCTCCCTCCGAATTTATCCCCAAGGCCGAAGGCAACGGCATGATCGTGCCGCTCGGCACCTGGGTGCTCAGGTCAGCGCTCGCCGACCTCCGCCGCCTCGACAGGAGCGGATTCCGCAACCTCGACATGAGCATCAACGTGTCAGGAACGCAGCTCGAGCAGGCCGACTTCCTCGAGGGTCTCACGAGCGCGATCGAGGAATCGGGGATGGACAGTTCCCGCGTCAAGCTCGAAATCACCGAGACGACTCTTTTCGGCGACCGCGAAGGAGCGGACTCCCGGGTTCGCGCCATCAAAGAACGATTCCCGAAAATAGCGCTCGTCATCGACGACTTCGGCACCGGTTATTCATCCCTGTCCTATCTCGCTCGCTTTCCCGTCGACTTCCTCAAGATCGACATCTCCTTCGTGCGCTCCCTCACGAACGAGCAGAACCGCAAGGTGGTCAACGCCATCCTCAACCTCGCCGAGAGCCTCGATATGCAGGTCGTCGCCGAGGGCATAGAGAACACCGGCCAGCTCGCCTATTTCCGCGAGCGCCGATGCGCGCGGATGCAGGGGTTCTATTTCATGAAGGCCTTGCCGATCGAGGAACTGGAGCGACAATTGTTCGCGCTTCGCTCGCGCAGCGCGGCGAAGGCCGCCGCCGCGAGGCAAGCCGCTACTTCAGCATCTCCATCCCCCCGAAGTCTCGATACAGACTGAGCTGATCGAAGACGAAGCCATATTCGGTGGAGCCCGCGGGCTTGTCGATCGAGGCGCCCGAGACGAAGGTCTCAGCGAGGATCTTGCCGAGGCCGGGGCCGAGCATGAAGCCCTGGCCGCACATGCCGACGGCCTGGAGGAAGTTGCTCGCCTCCCGCGGGTAACCCACGACGGGAAACCCGTCGGGGGTCATCGGATAGAGCCCCCGCCAGCTCCGCCGCACCTTGAGGTTGCGGAGGCGGGGGTAGAGCTCGATCATACGTTTTAGGACAAGGGGGAGGAAGGTCGAGGTGGAGTCGCAATCCTTGCCCCAGAGCTGGGGCTTTGGGGTGATGCAGAAGACGACCTGGCCGGTCGTCGCCTGATAAAAGTAATAATTGCCAGATTCTCCGTCGGGGCGGATGTCGACGAGCATGGGTTCCATAAAGCGAGCGACAGGCTCCGTGACGCCGCCCTCGTGGGAGTCGGGCCGCACCGGGACCGAAAAGCCCGCGAGGCCGGCGATCTCCGCGGCCTCGGCGCCGGCGGCGTTGACGAAGAGATCCGCCGCGTAGTCGCCGAGGTCGGTCACGAGCCGGGTCACCCGGCCGCCCGCGACGTCTATACCCGTCACCTTTTCGCGGAAGCGGAACTCCACGCCGGCGTCCATGGCCAGGCGATGGAAGGCCGTCGCGGTGAGGAGGGGCGAGGCGTAGCCGTCCCCAGGGCTATAGGTGCCGCCTCGAAGTCCGTCGAGCTTGATGCCCGGCGCGAGCTCGTCGATCCGTCGGGGTTCGACCCAGTCTATATCGAGGCCCGAGGCCTTCTGTTTGACGAGGAGCTGGCGGAAGGCCTTTTCGCGCTCTTCGTCGTAGGCGACGAAGAGATAACCACCCGAGCGCCATTCCACGTCGTGGCCGGTCTCTTCGCGCAACGTGGAGATGATGGCGATGGACTCCTTGGCGATGCGGATCTTCGCGGGGTCCGAGTGCGTCGCCCTGATGCCGCCGATGGCGGCCCGATTCTGGCCGCGGCCCCAGGAGGCCTCGCGGTCGAGGACGCAGACCTTGAGCCCCCTCTTCGCGCACCAATAGGAAAGCGGCAGGCCGACCGACCCGGAGCCGACGATGACAAGGTCGTAGTGTTTCACGGCTCGCCCCTCCATGCGTGGCTCGAATCGACGGGCCCTTCCCGGCCTTCATTCACGAGGTCTCCCATCGTCACCTCCATGTTGAGGGGCCGGAGACTGCCCTTTTCGATCGACTGGGGATCGAGACCTGCCTTGCGGAAGACCGAAGGAAGTATGGCCGAACAGGTCTTCGAGCCGCAGCTCCCCATGCCGACGCGGATGCTCTTGAGCTGGTTGATGTCGCGCACCTCGTTGTCCCGGATGAAGGCGATGATCTCGCCTACCGTCACTCTTTCGCAACGACAGACGATGGCCTCGTCGGGCGGGCAGGAGGCGATCGTCTCCTCCTTGGAAGCGACGATGGCTTCGTCCTGCACCCTGAGGCCCGCCGCACGCGTCGCGTTGCGCGAACTCATTTCGAGGGTGAGGAGCCAGACCTTGTTCTTCCGGTTGAAGACCTTCTTGAGGAGACGCGCGGTCTCGAGGGTCGCCCCTTCCTTGTCGAGGACGAGGAATTCCTTGCCCTTGTCGAAGGCCGCCTCGAACTCCCAGGGAAGCATGACCTCGGCCCGCTCCTCGTCGACGCGGCGCACGAGGCTGATGGCGAGCCCCGGACAGACGGCGACGCAGGCTCCGCATCCGATGCACTCGCGTTTCGAGTACCAGGGCACATCCATGATGGTTCCGCGCTTGGGCTTGAGGCTGATCGAGTTCGTCGGGCACACGGTCGTGCAGGGATTGCAGGGAATCTCCTCGTTGCAGGTGAAGACGGGCTTCCATTTCTCCTCGGGCTGCTCGGGGGGCCGGGCCACCCAGTCGCCCGGCCTGGATTTGAGCACGTCTCGGAGGGCAACCCAGCCCTCGTCGATGGCGACATTCGCGCCCAGCATCCGCGCGAGACGCTGGGCGGCGATCCGGCCGCCGAACATGGCGCTCGAGGCCTCGGCGATTTCCTCGGCGTCGCCCGCGGTGACGGCGGGAATGCCGAAGGCCTGGGCCTGTCGAAAAAATTCGTCGCAGGATGAAAGTCCCGTCGCCACGAGGACGGTGTCGACCTCGTAGCTCCGCGCGCTTTCGAAGAGGGGGTTGAAGGAACCGTCGACCTTCGCGATCGTCGCCTTCTCGACCCTGCCCGGCCCCTCGACGGAAAGCACCGTGGTGGATAGGTGGATGGGCACGCCCATCCGCACGATCTTGTCGGCGTGGACCTTGTAGCCGTTGGGCTTGCCGAGTATCTCGACGATGCCAGCTACCTCGATGCCCGCCTGCAGGGCGTGGTAGGCGGCGATCAGGCCGACGTTGCCCGAACCCACAATTAGGACCCGTTTGGAGGGCCTGACGAAATCGCGATTGACGAGGGTCTGGAAGGCTCCGGCCCCGAAGACGCCGGGAAGGTCGTTGCCGGGGAAGAGTATGGATTTCTCGCGGGCCCCCGCCGCGACGAGGAGGGCCCTGAATTCGACCAATGCATAGGATTTGTAGCCGAGGTTGATACCTGCCTTGCGATCCTTGAAGATGCCCACGACAGGAGAATTCGCGAGGATCCGCACGTTGGGAGTGTCGTGGAGTTCGGCCTCGAGTTTCGCGGCGATGTCGATGCCCCGGAGGCCTGCATAGCAATCCTCCTCCGAACCGAAGAACTTGTGCGTCTGGAGGACGAGTTTTCCGCCGAGCCTGTCCTTGTCGTCGGCGATGATGACCTGGAAGCCGAGCCTGCCCAGCTCGATGGCCGCCGAAATGCCCGAGGGCCCGCCGCCTATGACAAGAATGTCGCAGGACAGGGTATCTCGGCTCGAACCGGTGAAGGCGCGCGAATCGAGGGGGAGTTCGGGAAGGCCGACGAGGCTGCGGACGACCATTCCCTCTTCGAGGGGCGTGACGCAGGATTTGCGGGGAAGGCCGTCGATGACCAGGGTGCATTGCGAACATTGGCCGTTGGCGCAGAAGAGGCCCTGGGGCCCCCCATCCTTGGAATGCCTCGAAAAGGCGACTACTCCCGCCGCCTCGAGCGCGGTCGAGACCGGCTCGGATCTATAGCCCTTGAGCGCCGTCCCATCGAAGCTGAAGGTCACTTCTTCCCGATCGATCGGCGGACTTGCCACGGGATGGCTCGTTATCCTACGCATGCTTTCTCCGATCCCTCAGCCATGTCGACACGCGCGTTCTGCGCACTAGCAGGAAGTTTCGATTTTCGGAACGTCGTTTCGCGGGGGGACTAAAAAAAGGGTAAATCGGCTATCACTCCTTGTCAAGGAAATCGCTATTCATTGCACTATTGCAGAATCTATCCTATAAAAGAGCGGAGCGAACTCGCGGGATCATTGGGAAGTCCATGGGACGCCGGATGCTTCGAGGACGAGACAGCGGCAAAGACCCTGATTTTTTGCGCCGACCCTCGCATGTCGGTATACTGGAGAACCTGATGGACCAGCTCCAGAACGAAATCCGAGTGGCGACCCTCGACCCGGAGATCAACGCCATTCTCGAAGGTCTTCCCGCGGAGGGCGAGGACAAGGATTATGGCGTCCTTTTCAGCCAATCCGAGGAACTCCACCTTGTACTCCCCCGGGAATTAGTCTTCCCGAAGCTCCCCATCCATCACGATGTCCACGATCCGGAGCCGGCTGCATCCTACATCAGGGCTCTTCGCGCCTTCGTAGCCGATCTCATCACCCTCCTCCCGGCCAGCTTCCGAGGACTCACCTACTATTTCGATCCGGCCGAGATCCTCAGGCCCTGTTTCTATCGACTCTACAAGGTGGAGGAATCGGTCTACCTCTTTCACCTCAGGCTGAACCTGGCCCAACATCCCTTCGAGGGGCAGATCCTCGAGGCCGGGAGCAACGACTACACCTCGGCCTATAGCAGCAACAAGCTTTGGGTCGAAAGCGAGTTCATTCCCCTCGACGCGGTGATGTGGGAGCTCGGCCGCGTCAAGGCCTTCCGCATCCATCAGATGATTTCGAACACATGGATAGGCGAGACGAGGCGGGGACACTACATCCAGGGCATCTGGATGGACGACGGCCTTTCGCGTTTTTTCACCAAGCTCTTTCTCCCCGACGGGGCGCGCATCTATCCCTGGTTTCCGATCTTTTGCAAATACAAAACAGTCTGCGCCATGAGCCCGACCCCCGATCCCCAGGGGCGACGCCGTATCCTGCCCCTCCTCCACCGGGCCATCTCCTTCCTCGGCCCCGAGATGGAGAAGATCCAGCGCTCCTTGAAAGACAGCGAATTTTCGGACAAGATGCCCGAGTTCCTCGAGATGCGCTCGCGCGTGCCAGCAGGCTGGAAGGATATCTTCCGCGGCTTCTCGTCGCGACCCTATCTCAACGGGAGGGACCAGAAGGAGTATGCCCTTGCCGTTCCGGACACTCAGGCGGTCTGATCTTCGCGGGCTCCGCGTCACCGTAATGGGACTTGGCCTCCATGGGGGAGGCATAGCCACTGCCCGTTTTCTCGCGATGGCCGGAGCCGAACTCACCGTCACGGACATGAAAGGCGAGGAGGACCTCGCGGATTCGGTGGCCGCCCTCGAAGGCCTGCCGATCCGTTTCGTCCTCGGTCGTCATGACATCGAGGACTTCAGCTCTGCGGACATCGTCGTCAAGAACCCGGCGGTGCGGCCCGATTCGCCCTATGTGCTCGCGGCCAAGGCCATCGAAACGGACGTCTCGCTCTTCCTCCGTTTTTGCGAATCGCCCATACTCGCGGTCACGGGATCGAAGGGCAAGAGCACCGTCGCCACGGCCCTCCATCATGGCCTCGTCGTGGCAGGGAAAAAGGCCTTTCTCGGCGGCAACATCACCGTCTCTCCCCTCGCCTTCCTCGACGAAACCAGCCCCGACAGCCCCGTCGTCCTCGAGCTTTCCTCCTGGCAGCTCGCCGACATGCGCGGTCAAGGCGTCCTCAAGCCCAAGATCGCCGTGCTCACGAGCATCATGCCCGATCACATGAACCGCTATTCTTCGATGGAAGAATACGTGGCGGACAAGAGGCTCATCTACGCCGACCAGGACGGCGATTGTTACACGGTCCTCAATCGCGATGATCTGTGGAGCCCCCTTTTCGCGGCGGAGACAAAGGCCAGGGTAGCCTGGTACGCCGAGAGCCGCGAATCTGCTCGAGGGGGGGAGGAAACGCAAGACGGAATAGCCAGTGAAGCCCTGGCCTGGCTCGAGGACAGGACCGAGGCCGTGCGAAGAGGGCGCCGGGGTCGCTGTATCCTGCCAAGGAGTGATTCTTCCGGCGGCGACGACGATAGCGCGACCCGAATCGAGGACATCCTTCCCGAGAGGCTTCTCGTGCCGGGGGGCCACCAGCGCAAGAACCTCCTCGGCGCGGCCCTCGCCTTGAGGCTCTTCGGCATCGAGGCCGGAGCGATCAGGGAGGCCATGGGAAGCTTCACCGGCGTCGAACACCGGCTCGAGCCCTTCGTCGAAAAAGATGGAATCGTCTGGTACAACGACTCGGCCGCAACCATACCGCAGGCCGTCGCCGCGGCCCTCGAGAGTTTCGACGATCCCCTCATTTTGATCACGGGCGGCACGGACAAGAATCTCGACTTCGAGCCGGTTCACGGCGTCTACGCGAGGGCCAAGGCCATCATCCTTCTCGCCGGAACGGGCACCGACAAGCTCATTTCTTGGCTTGATCGGGACGGCACCCCCTATCTCGGTCCCTTCGACGATCTCGAAACCGCGGTCAGGACGGCCGCCGCCCTCGCGGTCGAAGGCGATAGGGTCCTGCTTTCCCCCGGCTGCGCCTCCTTCGGCATGTTTCTCCACGAATTCGACAGGGGAAGAAAATTCAAGGAGACCGTGCGCAGGCTCCTGGGCTGAGTCTCGAATATCGCTTCCGGCTCCCATGACGTATACTTGAAGTAGGGGGTCCTGCGGATCCCCGGGAGACGTAGATGCTCGACGGGCCCTGGCTACTGCTCTTACTCGCCGTCCTCGCCGGCGGAGCCATAGCCGCCACCCTTTTGGCGGCCTTCGGCACGAGGGGACGCAGGGAAGATCGAGATGAGGGGATGGGGAATTGGGAGGCCTCGTCGCGGGAGTGGGAGGAGTATTCCGGGGTGGAGGGCGATTTCGCGCGCCTCGCCGCGACCGAGACCCGAATCGGGAAATTGACCCAATTAATCGAACTTACCGGAAAAGGCCCCTCCGAGAAAGGAGAGGTTCTTGCGAGGGAACGAGTGCTCCTCGCCTACCTCGTGGATTTCGCCGACAAATGCTCCGCCCTCCTCCTCAGGCGCAGCTATCGCGAACAAGTCGATTGGCTTATGTCCCTCGATGAGGGGGATTGGATCGGAAAATCCGCGGCATTTCGGGAAAAAATCGTCCATGAACATGGGGAACTTGCATCGAAGGGTTATTTCGGCGAGCATCCCGTCCTCGACGAGGCACTGGCGGATATTCTCGTCGACTTCGACCGCAGCACTGAAAAACTCTTGGTGACCGAGACGGCTCGGCTCCTCGATGACGAGTCGCCGATCGTCGGGGCTGCGGCTCTCAGGTTGAGGGAGGACGAAGAAGCCTTGGCCACCGTCATCGCCGAGCTGGATCGGTCTTTCGATCGTTTCGCCGCCAGGCTCGGTGTCAGGTAAAAAGGCCCTTTCCCGTCTTTTAGCGGGACTCCGGGCCACCGGTCAAAGGATCGCGAGAGCTCGCCAAGGCCGCGTAGCCGACGAAGGAACTGGCCGGTCTCACATCGAGGCTCGTTCCGTAGGCAAGTTCGGCAAAGGTTCCGGCACCCTCGGCAAGGGCGAAGGCGAGGGCCGCAGCCGCTGCACCCGGCGAGCAGGCCGAACCCTCTTCGACGGCGAAGCTGATCGCTGAGGTAGGATCGAGGGCGATAAGGGCATCCAGGAATTTGCGGTCGTTCACCTCGCGAACCCACCGTTCGGCTGCCGAGCCCCTGCCCTTGGGCTCGAAGCCGTAATCGGGCCCGTAGTGCGTCAGGTCGGTCGAGCCGAGGACGACGACCTTCCGCCCGAGGCTGGAGGCGGCTTCATGAATGGCCTTGCCGAGCTCGATGGCCGCCCCGCTTGCGGGAGCCCTGAGCCAAAGGACCCGCGCGCCGGCGGCGAAGAGCCCCATAAAGGGCAGATGGACTTCCACGGTGTTGTCTGGCGCCCTGTCGCCGGCGGTGGGTAGCGAGAGCCCTGCCAGGAGATCGAGAAGGCGGTCCCGGAGTTCGAGATCGGCGGCTATCGTGCCGAAGGGGCTTTCGAAGCCATTTTCGGGGGCGAACAGAATCGGCGAGGAGGATGGGAGATGACCGCCGACGATGGCCACCGTTTCCGCCTCGCCGAGGGCCGACCAGGCTATGGAGGCGATGCGGCCCGAAAAGGTCCATCCCGCATGTGGGGCTATGGCAGCCTTCGAACCCATTCCGGAGGGGCGAGGCTTCCAGGCTTCGACGGCGCGGCGAACCGAGGAGGCATCCCGGGGATACCAGCCTGTCGGCAAGCAGGCCCTGCGAATACTCATCTGGCGCTCTCCTCTTTCATCAATTATACTCCCCTCATCCATGAACGGTAAACGCAATGCGACGCTGGCCGTCGTCGGTATTTTCGTCATTGTCGCCGCCATCCTCTCCATCGTCATCAGGCTTTGGCTTGCGGTGGACGAGGGAAGGGCCGAGGCGCGGGCTTCCTTCGACGAACTCGTTCCCTCGCTGGGCGCGCCGGGCGCGGCAAGCGGGCTCGCTGATCGCGAGCGACGACTTGCCCTCCTCAATCTGTATGCAAGCGATCCCCGCCTCCTCCTGGTCTGGGTCGGGGACAGGGATAGGGGAATTCTCTGGCGGCTGCCCGACCGCTCGGCATATCTACCGAGCTCGGAGAATTATTCGCGGGCTCCCCGCATCGTGACCCCGCCCCTCGCGACCCGACTTTTCCGCGCCGACTGGAGCGGTGAGGGCCGAAGGGCGGAAATAGACGCCCTCTACGTCACCCTTAGCCAGGGAAGGGCCTTTGTGATATTCCGCGACGCGGCCATCGGCCTCGGCGCCTGGCTTCTCGTTTCGCTCTTCGTAATCCTCCTCGGAGGGGGCGAAGAGGAAAGGGTGAGCTGGAGGCCAGGAGCCCTTCGGGCCGCGTCGGGCGAGGGGCCCGCCCCCTCGAAGGTCGGAAAGGAGCCGCCCGAGGCCTCTATCGGAGAAACCGCAGCCGAGATCGAAGAAGAAGAATTCTTCGGAGGCGAAGGCGGCGAGTCGGACGATTATCTGGTAGGATCGACATCGGCGTCGATTCGAGGCGCTGATTCCGACGGCTTCGAAATCCCCGAACTTGATTCCGGAGAACCGGCGACTCAGGAGCTCTATTCCCCCGCGTCGGGGCTCGGCTACGCGGCATGGCTCGAGGAAAGGCTCGGCAGCGAATTATCCAGGGCGGCGGCCATCGAGCAGGACCTTTCCCTCCTCGTGATGACGATCGACGGACTCTCGCCCGAGAGCGCCGATTACGGCATCGTTTCCCAGTCCCTGCGCGAGTTCTTCAGTTTCCGCGACCTCGCCTTCGAACGGGGAGAGGACGGCTTTTCCGTAATCCTACCCAACCTGGATGCCGCCCATGCCCTTCGCATGGCCGAGGAATTCCACAAAAAACTGACTATCCAGATCCGCGGGCGCGAGGAAGGCGGTGCCCAGACGGCCCTCCCCCTCTACATGGGGCTTTCATCGCGGGCCGCGCGCCTCGTCGAAGCCCGTCGCCTGATCGATGAAGCCGGACTCGCCCTCGATCGGGCCAGGGAGGAGGACGACAGCCGAATCATCGCCTTCAAGCCCGATCCCGACAAGTACAGGCTGTGGCTCGCCTCGATGGGCCACTACTAGAGAGCCCAATGGGCCGGCCCACAGGGCCGCCCCTACCGGCTGAAAATCCGATGGGACCCACGGCCGCTCCATGACCCTCGACCTGCACACGCTCTTTTGGGTTCTCTCCCTGACCTTCGGCATGACGGTCCTGTTTTCCCTCGTCCTCTACCGGATCGAGGGGCCCTTCCCCGGGGCACGGCTCTGGATACTCGCCCAAGCTATGGCTGCAATCGGCACCCTCCTCTTTTCAGAGCGTGACGACAGCCCCTACCTCGCCTTGGTCGCGGCCAACGCCCTCCTCGTGGCCGCGGAGCTTGCCTTCGCACATGCCGCCTGGGCCTACCGACGAGGAAGGCGCTTCCCTCTCTGGACCTACGCATTGGTACTAATCGTCGCGGTGGTTCTCATCGCCTCGGATCGCCTTTCCTTCAATTTCCGGAACATCGTCGTTTCGGCCGCAATGGGGAGCGTCAGCGGCTGGACTTCGACGATCCTCTATCGCGGAATAGACAAACGCTACCGCACCGCGGCCTTCTTCACGGCCCTGCCCTTCGCCCTCGGGGCGGCGGGCAATCTCGCCCAGGCGATCATGTCGCTGAACGCGCCGAGAACGATGAGTTACAGGGATATCGGCGTCGGGCATGCCTTCATCTACCTCCTTTCCATAGCGATGGCCTCTTTCTCCCTTCTCGGGTTCTTCCTCCTTGCCACGCAGAGGAGGCGTTACCTCATTGAATCCCAAGGGACGCGCCTCGCCGAGGCCAACGCGGCGCTTCAAGAGGCGGATCGCGTCAAGGACCTCTTCCTGTCGATGCTCGCCCACGATCTCAGGAGCCCCATTTCGGGGGCGGCGCGCTATGCGCGCAAACACCTGCTTCCCCTCGAAGTCGATATCGACGCAAAGCGGGGGGCCCTCGACATCCTCGTCGTTTCCCTCGAGAAGGCGGCCAATCTCCTCGAGAATCTCCTTTTGTGGAGCAAGTCCGGAAAGAAAGACTATCCCCTTGTCCTCGAAGAGTTCGATCTGGCCGAGGAGGCCCGCGCGGTCATCGGCCTCTTTCTCCCCGCCTTCGAGGACAAGGGTATCCGTCTGCGCGAATCCTTGCAGCCCGCCCGGATACGGAACGAAAGGAAATCCGTCAACCTCGTCATCAGGAACATGCTCTCGAACGCGCTGAAATTCAGCCCGCCGGGGGCGGAGATAGAGATCGCGACGAAGAGCGACGCTTCGGGGATTTTCGAAGTGACGGTGGGGGACAGGGGAAGAGGAATCGACCCCGACATCAGGTCCCGCCTGTACCGCATCGATGTCAGAGTCAGCAGCCTCGGCACGGCGGGGGAATGCGGTTCGGGTCTTGGGCTCATTCTATGCGCCGACTACGCAAGGCGTATCGGCGCGAACTTCGGGGTCGAAGAGAGGGAGGGCGGCGGAATCCTGGCCCGAATTCGGCTGACGAGCCTGTAGCCGTCAGATAGTCGAACTCATCGGCTCAGAACAGTGGCGCGAGATTCCCGGAAAGGATTCCGTCGATGGTCTTGAGGAGGCTCGGAAGGGAATAGGGTTTCTGCAAATACCAGGCGGGGCTCGTCCTCTTGATTCGATCCTCGACGTCCTTGAGGGCGTAGGAGGTGAGATAGACGATGGGAGTGGGATAAAAGCCCCGGATCTGCATCGCCGAATCGATGCCGTCCCTGAAGCCGTGCAGCTTGATATCCATAATTATGAGATCGGGTCGATTCTTGATCGTCTGGAACATCGCCTTGTCGCCCGAGTCCTCCACGCCGACGACTTCATGTCCCGCGCCCTGGAGATCCTCGGTCAATTCGAGTTCGAGCACGGGCTCATCCTCGACTATCAATATTTTTGCCATGATGCAGCGCGAGCCTCCTCCGCGTACGAGTCATCGTCATGGAGCTCGATGAGCCCATGACGAATCCGACTATATCGCAGGATAGGCTATCCGGGGAGGGTTCACAAGCTTCCGACTCGCCCATCCCCCCCGGAAATCGCCGAATTGTCAGGGCGTCTTCTTCATGAAAGATGCCGCGTCCTTGAAGATGGAGCCGAGGGACCAGGAGGAGACTTGGTAGCTCAGCGCGGAGGCTTGGCCGTTGTCGCTCGTCCTCACCCACCACCGTCCGTCGCCCGCCTGGCCGCCCACCTCGATGACGCGGGTCTTTCCCGTGCCCAGAGAAAGGCTGAGGGTCGCGTTAATCTTGTCGAAGGCTCCGACAGGAGGGTGGGAGGCGAGGTCGACAGCCTCGAGGTTAAGGGCCGCCCTGAGCATCGATTCGACGGCGACGGTGTCGGGGACCTGACTGCCGCTCTTCCATCCGTCGGCGGCGCGATCGAAGCTAAAGGCTATGTGCTTCGGCGCGATGCGCTTGGGAGCCGCGGCACCCGGAGTCGCGGCCGCCTGGGCCGCGAAATCCACATCGGCGGAGGCGAGGGCGGACTGGACGCTATCGCTCCCCGTCGCCGTCTTCCAGATCCTGAGGTCAAGCCAGGAACCGCGATCGGCGGTGAGCCAGGACGAGATGTCGCTGTCGACGAGCCAGGAGGCATCGGAGGCCGCAAAACGGACATAGAGCCCCGCCCCAGTCGGCCCTCGGTTGCCCGCCTTGAGGTCGAGGAGGACCTTGCCCCTGGCGTCCGAAATCTTGAGGGACTTCGCGTGGGCATCGTCGAGACCGAGGTTGTTCCAGGCTTCCTTGGCCGTGGCCATGGGTCTTCGGTGTCCAGCTTTCGCGAGGGCGGAAAGGAAGGCCTCTACCCGGGAGGTCTGGACAGGGAGGGCGTCGCCGCCATCCAGCAACTGCCACTGCCCGCCCTGCTTCGCCAAATGGAGGCTCGAGGCGCCGACGTTTATCGCGATATCGGCCGCCGCGTCGGCCTTGCCGGAGAGGAGGGCCCCCGATTCCGATCGCGCGGCGACGCGCTCGGGGCTGAAGAACAGGCCGAGGCCCCAGACGAGAAGGAGGAGGAGGAGGGAGCCGGAAAGCCACTTCACCTTGTCTTCGTAGCGCATCATGACTCCTTCCTCCCCTTTCCCGAAGTCGCCTGCCCATCCACCTTGGCGGGCTGATCTCCGCCCATGCGGGAGAGGAGGCGGCGACGGCGACGGCGCAGCAGTCCCGCGAGGGCGACGGCCCCCGGTATGAGAACGAGGTTTAGGGCGTAGGCCAGGAGGATGATCGAATTTCTCGCGATGGGATCCTGGATCTTCGCGAGGCGGGGATCGCGGGCGCCGCGGCTCCTGATGGCCGCAAGTTCGTCGCCCGAGGAGAGCCAGTCGGCGGCCGAGGCGATGAAAGAGGCATTGAATTGGGAATTGGTCATATTCATGAGGTCGGTGGCGAAATCGGCCGAGCCGACGACGAAGAGCCGGCCTGGGCTGGCTGGCCCCTGCTCGGGCTGGAGGGCGGGGGCACCTGCCCTCGCGGGAAGCTTCGAATCGCCGAAGAAGGCGCTCGGGAATACACCTGTGAGGCTTGCGGCGAGAAGATACTGTCCGCCCGTCTTTCCGGCCTCCGCATCGAAGGATGCGGATTCCTCGGGTTGGACGGCGAAGTTGGCCGTCTGGAGCCAGGCCTTGGGCGAGGACTTGACGAGGGGCTCCTCCTTCACGCCGGCTATCGGCTTGAGGGTGAGGGGGCTCGGCCAGAAGAGGTCGAGGCCGGCCAGGTGGGCGGTCACGGGATTGGCCTTCGAGGCGTATTCGGGTCGCGTTACGACGAAATGCGGATAGGGCGTATAGCGAATGATCTGGGCACCGTTCGGCGCCATCTGCTGGAATGGGACGGTGAGGGCGGAGGCGTCAAGGAGGAGGCTCCGCTGCACCTCGACGCCCCAGGCGCCGAGGGCGCGGACCAAGGCGTCCTTGGCAAGCGGACCTGCGGTGAGGTTCTGGCTCGCGTTGACGTTGATGCCCTTGGCGGCGACGAAAAGGGCGCCCCCGCGCTCGAGGTATTCGTCGATCCTGTAGACGTCGTAGTCATCGAGGTCGTTGCCGCCGAGGACGAGGAGGACCTTGGTGTCGGGAGGCACGGCGTCGCCGCGATTGAGCTCGGCCACCTGCCAGCCGGATTTCGTGAGTTCGTCGTTCAGGGTCTTGTAGTCGTTGGAGAGGGACTTGTCCGCGTCACCGACGAGGACCTCGAGTTTCTGCGGCTCGTTCTTCACCGCCCGGCGAATGGCCTTCACGAGATCGTATTCGAGGGTTGAGACGTCGAGGACGAAGGGCAGGACCTCGGTTCGGTCGAGATACTGGACGACGATCCCCGAATACACGACGGCGACGCGCTGCTCGTTCTGATCGACGATCTGCATCTGCCTGCCTTGGACACCGAGACCCTCCACGGCCCCGGCCTTCGAGGTCGGATCTTCCACGGAGACGTCGATGCGTCCGTGCGAGGAGGCCTCGAATTCGCGCAGCATGTCCTCGACGGTCTTCGGGCCGGGGTGCCGGGCCGAGAGGGTCGGGGAAATATAATAGGTAATATGAAGATGTTCCGGTATCTCCTTCCACAGTCCGAGGGAGACCTTGGAGAGGCTCTGGCTGTGGTCCGAGGAGAGGTCGAGGCGGAAGGCGAAGCGCCCCACGACGAGGAGGGCGGCCACGATCACCGCGCTCGTCAGCGCGAGGAGGATCGCCCCCCGAAGCTTGCCTGTTCTCGAGTTCATGCTGTCAACTCCATTTCCGGCGCCCGAGGGTCCAGGCGGTCAGGTAGAGGAAGAAGAAGGTCGCGGCGAGGTAGTAGGCGAGGTCGCGCGAGTCGAGTACTCCGCGGCCGAAGCCGTTGAAATGCCTGGCGAGCGACAGCCAGTTGAGGAGGTCGGCGAGGGTCCCCGCCGAGCCGAGGTAGGAGGCCAACCTGTCGATGAGGACGAGGAGGAGGAGCAGCAGGGTCGAGCCGAGGAAGGCGCTCACCTGGTTCCGCGCCTTGCTCGAAACCCACTGGCCTATGGCCGTGGCCGCGGCAGCCACGAGGAGGACGCCGAGGTATTGGCCAGCGAGGACGCCGGGGTCGAAGCTGCCGAGGAAGGAGGCCATGATGGGCACAGGAATCGTCAAGAGGACGGCGATGGCGACGATGGCGAAGGCCGCGAGGAATTTGCCCACGACGAGACCGAGTTCGGCGAAGGGAAGGGTGAGGAGGAGCTCTCCCGTGCCCAGCCTCGCCTCCTCCGCCCAACTCCTCATCGTGAGGGCCGGAACGACGAAGGCGAGGACGATGGGCATCATGCCGAACCACGAGGAAAGATCGGCGAGGCCGACGGCGTAAAAGCCCGTGACGAAATAGAGCCAGGCCGAGGTGAAGACGAGGAAGGCCACGATGAGGCCGTAGGCTATCGGCGTATTGAAGGCCGCTCGGAATTCGCGGCGGAAGACGGGAAGGAAACCCTTCATTCCTTTCCTCCTTCGGTCGTAAGCTTGACGAAGATTTCTTCGAGGGAGAGCTTGCGCGGAACGAGTTCGAGAAGGACGAGCCCTTCGGAGACAGCCCACTCGAAGACAAGGGCGCCCGAATCAGCCTCTGCCTGCCCCGCTTGGAGGGCGATTTCGACGGCGAAGGACGAACCTTGGGCCGCCTCGAGCGAACGGAGCGCCCCGATTGAAGGCAGGCGCTTGAGGGCTGATTCGATGTCCTTGGCCCCGATTCCCTCCTTGCGAGGGCGCAGCCGGAAGGACACCCGGGCCTCGCCCTTGAGGGCCTCCCCAATTTCCTCGGCCGTTCCCTGGGCCGCGATGCGGCCCTCGTTCAGGATGAGAACCTTGGAGCAGACCGCCTCGACCTCCTGGAGAATGTGGGTCGAGAGGATGACGGTTTTCTCCTTGCCGAGCTCGCGGATGAGGGCCCTGATCTCGAGAATCTGGTTGGGATCAAGACCGCTCGTCGGCTCATCGAGGATGAGGATGTCGGGATCATGGAGGATGGCCTGGGCGAGACCCAGCCTCTGGCGGTAGCCCTTCGAGAGCTCCTCCACCGGTTTGTTGAACACCGGACCGAGGGAGCAGGCGGCGACGGCCTTGTCGATAGCCTGCCTTCTCGCCGCGCCTACCAATCCTCGTGCCTCGGCCACGAAGTCGAGATATTCCGCGGGACTCTGATCGGGATAGAGGGGAGCGGATTCGGGGAGGTAGCCGATTTTGCGTTTGATCGCGACCGGATCCTCGGTGACGTCCACCCCGTCGATCAGGGCCGAACCCTCGCTCGGGAAATGGTAGCCCGTCAGGATCTTCATGATCGTGGTCTTACCCGCGCCGTTGGGGCCGAGGAGGCCGACGACCTGGCCGCGCTCGACGGAGAAGGAGACACCCTTCACCGCCTCGACCCGGTTGTAGCTTTTACGGAGCTCTTTCGCTTCTATCACGTTGACTCCTTGAAGAGGCGAGAGGCCTCTGCCGTCTCGCCTTGGTTTCACGTATAGAGAGTGGCTAACGCCAGCGTATCGATGGCCTTGGGTCCGAAGGGGGGACATGGCTCGACCCTGGAGGAACCCGAGAAAATCGACCGCCCTGAAAACCCTGTCGGGATGCCGACGGTTACAGCTCAGTCGATGTATTCGATGGGGAAGGCCATGCGGTCGCGCGTGAGAACGGTGTCGGGGAAGACGGTGCGGGCCTCGTCGAGGAGTACCTTCAGTTCGCGGTCGGCGTAGCGGGGGCTGTAGTGGATGAGGCCGAGCTTCCTCACTCCCCCCGCGGCCTTCGCGATCTTGGCCGCCTGGAGGGCGGTCATGTGTTTCTTCTCGATGGCGCTCTGCAGGAGTGCGTCCTCGAACATGCCCTCGCAGATGAGGAGGTCGGAGCCGGCTACCTCGCGGGCGATCTCCGGGAAGTAGAGGCTGTCGGTGACATAGGAGAACTTGCGGCCCGAACGGGCGGGCCCGAGGACCTGCGCGGGCTCGACCACCCGCCCGTCATCGAGGCTCACGTTCTCACCGCCCTGAAGCCTCGACCATAGTGGGCCCCTCGGCACGCCGAGCTCCTGAGCCCGCTCGGGATGAAAGGCCCCCGGCCGAGGCTCTTCCTCAAGCGTATAACCGAAGCAGTTCTTCGTGTGCCTGAGCTGGAAGGAGCGAATCGTGAAGCCATCGCCCTTCCAGACGATGCCGGGTTCGGGCACTTCCTTCACGATAATCTCGTAGTTGATGTACATGTCGAGAACACGGCGGCTTTGCTCGATGTACTCGGCGATGCGGGGAGGCCCGAAAATGTAGAGGGGCTCCTCGCGGTCCACCTGGCTCGAAAGCATCAATATGCCGGGGAGTCCCGTGACATGGTCGGCGTGCATGTGGGACACGAAAATCGCGGTGATTTTCTTCCAGCGGAGATTGAGCCTGCGGATCGAGACCTGGGTGCCCTCGCCGCCATCGAAGAGAAAGAGCTCCCCTTCGCGGCGAAGGAGGACGCTCGTGAGTTGACGCTGGGGCAGCGGCATCATGCCGCCGCAGCCAAGGACGAATGCTTCGAGATTCATGGGGCGTGACTATACCTGAAGGCTTGTCCTGAAATCAATTAAGCGCAAGACCGGCTCAGGTCTTCGCTTCCTCGCCGGTGGCGCCATCGTCTGCCACAGGGGCGCCCTCGTCCGCGGCCGGAGCGCCATCGACGCCGTCGGTCGGGGCGGCTTCGCCGGCCTTTTCGTGAAGTTCTTCCCTTCGCTTGAGTTTGTCGGCCTTTTTCTGCTTCTTGGCCAATTCCCGCGCGCGCTTTTCGAACTGATAATTGGGCTTTGCCATGTTTCCTCCCACGAAATTCGGAGATACGGAAGACGAAAAGGCCCGACCCCTAAGGGTCGGGCCTGCTTACGGAGGCGGACCCTCTTGCTTAGTAGCGGAAATTGTCGCGGCGGGGCTTGTCCATGGCCTCATTGACCTTGAGCTGCCTGCCGTCGACGTCGCGGCCGTTCATGCCGGCGATCGCGGCGGAAGCCTCGGAGTCGGAGGCCATTTCGACGAATCCGAAACCCTTGGAGTTGCCGGAATCGCGATCGGTGATGATCTTCACCGACTGCACCTCACCGTAGGCGTGAAACAGCTCGCCGAGATCGGCTTCGTGCGTGTTGTAGCTGAGGTTCCCAACGTAGATTTTCTTTCCCATGACCAGTTCCTTTTTCCCGCCGGCTCTTCGCCCCGGGACTCTGTGATACGTTTATCGGAGATAAACGCTTGTCCTCCACCCCATTACAGGTTTAGGAGGGATGAGTGGAGCATCGGACAAGCGTAACGGTACGTTCCTCAAGCAAACAACTTGGGTTCTTACGGTCTTTCAAAAGCGGCCGTAAGGAAGCCCAAATCGATCTCATGTTCCGGAAAGGGCAGTACGTCTATGGCTCGAATAACTCTCTCGAAGGGGATAATAACACATATCAAAGACTTAGTCTCTACCATCTACCTCGCGCGGACGAAAAAAAAACATGAGGCAGCTACCCTAAGTTTCGCCGTCGAAAGGACCTCGCCGGCCGACAGCAGCGGGATGCGATGCCGACTTAGCCATGGCCGGCGGACAGGGTTCGCAGCTTTTCGAGGGCACTCTCCAAATGGCGTTTTTGGGCCTCGACGGCCGCCTCGGCATCGCGACGCGCTATGGCCTCTATCAGCTCGCGATGCTCCGCGAGAATTTTCGCAGGCCAATCGCTGAGACCGAGGAGCCTGCCCCTGCTGATCACGATATGCCTTTCCATGGTCATCGCCAGGCCCTCGTAAAGCCTCGAAAGCAGGAGATTGTGCGCGGCATCGACGATCCCCTTATGGAGCATCGAGTCCCATTGCGCTCCCGACGAGGCTCCCCCGTCGGCCGCTCCGCTGGCGCTCTCCAGCATGCGCAGGCATTCCTTCATTTTGTCGAGCTCCGGCTCGGTCCTTCTCAGGGCCGCGAGCCCGGCGATGGGGGCCTCGATCATGAGCCGCATCTCCATCAGCTGGACGAGGATGTCATCCGGCCATAGCTGGACGAATTTGAGGCTGGCCGAAAAATCCTCGCCGCTGGGACGGAGGATGAAGGCCCCCTGTCTCTCCCTGATTTCGAGAAAGCCCAGGGCCTCGAGACTCACCATGGCTTCGCGGAGGAGATTCCGGCTTACGCCGAGCGAGGCGGCGAGCTCCCTTTCGGGAGGCAGCCGTCCGTCGGCGAAGACCGAAGGCTCATCGAACATCGCCCGCAGACGTTGCATGAGCTCGGCTCGCTTTCTTTCCATACCTCTCCCCTGGCCCGAAGGACCGATGAGTCCTGCAGCCGCTTGAATTGACACTGGAAAACCCGGGTGCTAGAGTATCACATTCTGGTACTGCCATGGTAGTACCAGAATGAAGAGCGGGCTGAAAAGGAGATGAAGATGCAGAGCGACAGCGCGAAAAAAGGTCCCCAGAGGGCGCCGCATCGGGCTCTCATGAAGGCTTCCGGCTATACGGATTGGGAAATCGAAAGGCCCTGGATCGGGGTCGCCAACTCCTACAACCAGATCATTCCCGGCCATGTCCACCTCAGGCGGATCACCGAGGCGGTCAAGGCGGGAATCTATGCGGCGGGAGGGCTTCCCATCGAGTTCCCCACCATCGGCGTCTGTGACGGCATCGCGATGAACCACATCGGGATGAAGTTCTCCTTGGCCAGCCGCGAGCTCATCATGGATTCGATCGAGGTGATGGCCAGGGGGCACGCCTTCGACGCCCTCGTCCTCGTCACCAATTGCGACAAGATCATCCCCGGCATGGCGATGGCGGCCGCGAGCCTCGACATCCCCTCGATCGTACTCAGCGGCGGGCCCATGCTCGCCGGCCTCCACGAGGGCAAGGACATCGACCTCTCCACCGTGTTCGAGGCCGTCGGCAAGCACATGGCGGGCAAGGTCAGCGACGAGGAGCTCCTCGAGATCGAGAACGCGGCCTGTCCGGGCTGCGGCTCCTGCTCCGGCATGTTCACCGCCAACACGATGAACTGCATGATGGAGGCCCTCGGCCTCGGCCTCCCGGGCAACGGCACGATTCCCGCCGTCTATGCCGAACGAGACCGCCTCGCCAAGGACGCCGGCCGCAAGATCATGGAGCTCGTCGAAAAGGACATCCGGCCGCGGCAGATTCTCAGCATGGAGGCCTTCGAGAACGCGATCGCCGTCGACCTCGCTCTCGGCGGCTCGACCAACACTGCCCTCCATCTGCCGGCCATCGCCCATTCCGCCGGCCTCGAGTTGCCCATCGATCTCTTCAATACGATAGGAGAGAAGGCGCCCCACCTCTGCAGCATGAGCCCCGGCGGGCGTCACCACATCCAGGATCTCTACCGGGCGGGCGGAGTCCGTGCCGTAATGGGGAGGCTCTCGGAGGCTGGGCTCATCCACGGCGATCTTCCCACGGTAACCGGAAAGACGGTCGCGGAGAATATCCGCGGCGCCCGCGTCCGCGACGAGGAGGTGATCAGGCCGATGGCCAATCCCTATCACGCGACGGGAGGGCTTGCCATCATGCACGGCACCCTCGCGCCCGACGGGGCCGTGGTCAAGCAATCGGCCGTCGCCCCCGAAATGCTCGTTCATACGGGGCCCGCTCGAGTCTTCGAAAGCGAGGAAGAGGCCTACGCCGCCATCGCCGCGGAAAAGATCCTCGACGGAGACGTCGTGGTCATCCGCCATGAAGGACCCAAGGGCGGGCCGGGCATGCGCGAAATGCTCTCCCCCACCTCCGCCCTCGCCGGCATGGGCAAGGACAAGACCGTGGCCCTTCTCACCGACGGGCGCTTCTCGGGCGCGACGCGGGGCGCCGCGATCGGCCATGTTTCCCCCGAGGCCGCGGTGGGAGGCCCCATCGCTCTCGTACGCGAGGGCGACCTGATCTCGGTCGACATTCCCGGGAAGCGGCTCGACCTCCTCGTCGACGCGGCCGAGCTCGAGCGCCGCCGCAAGGCCTGGAAGCCCTATGTCCAGGAAGTCGACAGCCCCTTCCTCAGACGCTACCGCAAGGTCGTGACCTCGGCCGTGACTGGGGCCGTTCTCGATTGAAATGATGGCCGTCGAGTCCGAAAGGGGCTCGACGGCGACGGACGGCTACCTGGCGAGCTCTGCCCAGCCGCCGCTTTTTTCCGAGCGGAAGAGGGCGTCGATGACGGCCATGTTGGCGATGCCGTCCTCGATGGGGGTGGGTGCCGGAGCGCCCGAGCGGAGGGCCCGGCCGAAGGCCGCGAACATGGCGGCATACTGGTCGGTCGGGCCCGCCTCCACGGTCCTCGTGCCGAGGCTGGTCGAGACCTCGAGGGCGAGGGGCACGTCGGGATAGGCGTTGAAGGGAAGGATGACGGCGATGGCACCCTTCTCGCCCATCACCTCGACGCGCTGGACCGGATAGCAGCGCGTGCCCACGGTGAAGACCGAACGGCACGTACCGAAATCGAGGATGGCGGAGCTCAGTCTGTCGATGCCGAAATCCGGGTCGCGTTCCACAAGGGCGAGGCCGCGCCGGGGCTCGGCGCCGGCCATCCAGCGCGAGACGGAAATCGCGTAGCAGCCGATATCGTAGAGGGCCCCGCCGCCGCTGTCGATTCGATTGCGGATATTGGCCGGGTCGCCGTTGTTGTAGCTGAAATTCACGTTGATCGCCTTCACCGCCCCGATCTCGCCGGCCTCCACGATCTCTTTCGCGCGAATCCATTGGGGATGGAAGCGATACATGAAGGCTTCCATGAGCAATAAGCCCTTTTCGCGCGCGACGACGGCCATCTTCTTCGCCTCGACCGCGTCCATGGCCAGGGGTTTTTCGCAGAGGACGTGCTTGCCCGCGCGCAGGGCCTTTTCCGTCCATTCGGCGTGGAGGTGGTTGGGCAGGGGGATATAGACGGCCTCGACCTCCGGATCGGCCAGAAGGGCCTCGTAGGATGCGTGCGATTTCGAGATGCCGAAGCGCGAGGCGGCAGCCGTCGCCTTCGCCTTGTCGCGGCTCGCGATGGCGACAATCCTCGCATCGGGAAGACGCGACAGTGGGCCGTGCACGCGGAGCGCGTAGTGCCCCGATACCGAAAGGATGCCCCAACGAACGGCTTCCATTTTATGTACCTCCAGGAAAGGGATAGATGGAGTGTAGCCGAGGAGGGGAGCCCGGTCGAGGAGGGCTGGAGGTCTGGACAGCCGGACTCTTCGATGCTTCCATGAAGCATCGCAAGTATGGGAGGCATCATGGCTTCGGGAAACGGAAACGCATCGGCGGGCGGCGTCTATGGACTGGCCTTCATCGGAGCCGCGATCTATTTCATCGGCACGGCAGGGAGCTTCTGGATGGGAGTGCTCGGCTTTCTCAAGGCCCTGGTCTGGCCGGCCTTCCTCGTCTACAAGATCCTCGAATTCGTGAAAGCGTAAGCGTCCCCGCTAGGGTTTCGGGGGCCGTCGCCTAAGGCCGATCAGATAGAGGAAGGCGCGGAAAGGGCGATGATTCCCGATCGCGACGAGGGTCTTGAGGAAGCGGGCGCCGACCCTGTCGCCGGACATCGCCTCGAAGCGCCCCACGGGCATCTCGCTCACCATCTCCTCGAGCATCCGGTAGTTGACCTCTCCCTTCTTCGTCCCCGAGCCCTTCGTCTGCGCCGATACGATGATGTTCCTAACTAGTCGGATGATCGCCGAATCGACGGCCATGTCGCTCAAGGTGGAGGCGAGACTGAAGGGACGGAGGGAGGGTATGAAGGGCAGGGGCCTGCGATAGCGGAGGACGAAATCGGCTTCGCCCATCGAGGAGGGGTGGCCGTCGAGGGCGAGGCGGGGCGGAGGAGCGGAGGGCGAGGACCCGCCTTCCACATGCAGGAGGACCTCGAGGGGCAGTTCGGACGAGGCAGGCCCGATTCGCACAACGACAGGTCCCGACTCGACGAGGAAACGCTCCGCCTCGACATCCCAGTAACGAAGTTCGCGCGGTCCGATGCCGAACTCCAGCCTCGCGCTCTCGCCGGGGCCGATTTCCACCTTGCGAAAGGCCGCGAGGGAGATCGTCGGCCTTTCGATGGCTGATTCCGGGAAGGAGAGATAGACCTGGGCGATTTCCTTGCCCGCTCGGCGGCCGACATTGGCGACCTCGAAGGAGAGGGTGACCGATTGGCCGGTGCCGAGGCTGTGTCGATCGAGGCGCGGGTCGCGATAGACGAAATCGGTATAGGAAAGGCCGTAACCGAAGGGAAAGCGGACGGGGCGCCCCGAACTCGCGTACCATCGATAACCGACGAATATGCCTTCCTTGTAGAGAACCCTTTCTTCCGGACCCGAGAAATTCCCGAAGGCCGGAGTGTCCTCGACGCGAAGGGGCCAGGATTCGGCGAGTTTACCGGAGGGATTGGCCTCGCCGAAAAGGAGGTCCCGGATCGCCTCGCCCGCGGCCTGTCCGCCAAGGTAGGCGGCGAGGAAGGCTTGCGCGTGATGAAGCCAATTGGTACTGGCAGGCGATCCGCCCGACCAGACCACGACGAGGCGGGGACAGGCGGCCGCGAGCCGCTCGAAGAGTTCGAGCTGGTTCGCGGGCAGATCGAGGTGGAGGCGGTCGAAGCCCTCCGACTCGAACAGCGGAGGGAGGCCGACGAAGTAGATCAGGCAGCCTCCCGCCTTTCCGATCCGTTCGGCGAGGGCCAGGGCCGACTCCTCCAAATCGGGATCGCGTTCCTCCCCGGTCGTGCGGTAGGCCGCCTCGAATTCGAAGGGAATCGCGGATTCCTTAAGCGCGTCCACGAGCGAGACGAGGCGGGTCGGATTGATCGTGGAAGATCCGGCGCCCTGGTAGCGGGAGCTTCGCGCGAGTTCGCCGACGACGCCGAGCGGTATGTTTCGCGCGAGGGGGAGGATGTCGTCTTCGTTCTTGAGGAGGACCATCGACTCGCGGGCGATGCGACGGGCGAGTTCATGGTGTTCCGCGGCGAAGCCCTTCGCCTCAACGCCTGTTGAGGCGGGACCGGCTTCGTTGCGCCCGAGCCGAAGAGCGAGATCGAGGACCCTGTCGACGGCTCGATCGAGGATCGCCTCATCGAGGCTCCCCGCGTCGAGGGCGGCGCGAAGTTGCCGCGAACGACCCTTTCCCCCATCGGGCATTTCGAGATCGCAGCCCGCGACAAGGCCGCGGAGCCTGTCGTCGGTGGCCCCCCAATCGGAGACAACGAGACCCTCGTAGCCCCATTCCCCGCGAAGGAGCTTTTCGAGGAGGAAATCGCTCTCGCAGCAATAGTCGCCGTTGAGTCTGTTGTACGCGGCCATGATCGTGGCCGGCCGGCCCTCCTTCACCGCGTCCTCGAAACTCGCGAGGTAGATTTCCCGAAGGGCCCTCGGGTCGACGACGGCGTCGACTTGCATGCGCTTGCGCTCCTGGTTGTTGACGGCGAAGTGCTTGAGCGAGGCGCCCGTGCCCGTCGACTGGAGCCCCTTGATCCATGCGGCTCCCATGCCCGATGACAGGAGGGGATCCTCGGAGAAATACTCGAAATTGCGGCCGCAGAGGGGCGAGCGCTTGATGTTGACGCCGGGGCCCAGGAGCACATCCACGCCGAGGAGCCTTGACTCGGCGCCGAGGGCCCTCCCCTCTTCGAAGGCCAATTCGGGATCGAAGCTCGCCGCGAGGAGGGAGGCGGTCGGAAAGGCCGTGGTCGGCACCACGCCGACGAAATCGGAGGACTTGCTCGGATCCTGGAGCTTTCGCACGCCGTGAGGTCCGTCGGTGAGGTGGATCGCGGGGATCCCGAGCCGAGGGATGCTCCGGGTGTGCCAATAACCATCGCCCGAAACGAGGGAGATCTTCTCGTCGACGCTCAGCTTTGAAAGCAATTCGGCGTTATGTACCACGATCCCTCCTCTAAGTTTCGACGCCTCCCGCTTGGGCCGCGACGAGGTCGGCGTACCAGCCGCCGCTCGCGATCAGGCTCGCATGATCCCCGTCCTCGACGACCCTTCCGGCGTCCACCACCATGATGCGGTCCACGTCGCGAATAGTCGAGAGGCGATGCGCGATGATGACGCTCGTACGCCCCGCCATCATCGCGAACATCCCGGCCTGGATCCTGAGCTCCGTGCGGGCGTCGATGGCGCTCGTCGCCTCGTCGAGGATGAGGAAGGAAGGCTCGGCAAGTATGGCCCTGGCGAGGGCGATGAGCTGTCTCTCGCCCATGCTGAGATTGCGGCCTCCCTCTATTACGGGGGCCTCGAGGCCGCCGGGAAGGCGGGCCACGGTATCGGCCGCGCCCGAGATGCGCAAGGCGCGCTCGATGGCCTCGGCGTCGGCCTCGGGCTTCGCGTAGAGGAGGTTGTCCCGAACCGTGCCGGAAAAGAGCCAGGAGTCTTGGAGAACGACGCCGAAGGCCCTGCGCAGGTCGGCCTTCTTCCAGGAGCCGATGTCCCGGCCGTCGACGAGGATGCTGCCCTTGTCCGGATCGTAGAAGCGCTGGAGGAGATTGGCGATCGTCGTCTTGCCCGCCCCGGTCTTGCCGACGATGGCCATGGAGCTGCCCGCCCGGATGCGGAAATCCATGCCGCGAATCACTTCCTTGCCGGGGACGTACGAGAAGCTGAGCTCCCTGAACTCCAGCTCGCCGCGAGGCGAGTCGTAGGGAAGGGCGCCGGGCGGATCGGGTGGTTCCGGCGCTTCGTCTATCACCTCGAAGACGCGTTCGGCGCCGGCGAGGGAGGACATGATCGTGTTCCAGATATTGGCGATGTCGTTGAGGGGCCGCACGAATTGTCGCGACCAGGAAAGGAAGCTCGCGACCAAACCGATCGAGATCCCGCCCCGAAGGGCGATGAGGCCTCCCGTCACGGCCACCGAGGTGAAGCCGAGGTTGCCGAGAACGTTCATAATTGGCATGAGATAGCCGGTCCAGACCTGGGCCCTCGCCCCGACGCGGGAGAGCCTCGCGTTGTGCTCCTCGAAGGCCGCGACCGTCCCTCCCTCGAGGCCGAAGGCCTTGACCGCCTCGATCCCGCCTATGGTCTCCTCGATGCGGCCATTGACGGCGCCGAGGGCGTCCTGCTGCTCGCGAAAGAGCTTGCGCGTCCTCCTCGAGATCGTCGAGGCGAGGATGAAGACGAAGGGCACGGAGATGAGGCTCGCGAAGGTGAGGAGGGGATTGATGAGGAGCATGACGAGGAGGGTGACGACGATGGTGAGACCGCTCGAGATGAGCTGGATGGAGGACTGGGTGAGGGTGACGCTCACCGCGTCGACGTCGTTCGCCACCCGACTCATGAGGTCCCCATGGCTCCGGCGGTCGAAGAAAGCGAGAGGCAATTTCAGAAATGACGAGAAGAGCGAAGTCCGCAACCCGCGGACGAGGCGCTGCGAGAGGCCGGCCATGATCCAACCGGAAACGGTAGACGAGAGCGCCCCTGCGACGACGGCGAATAGGAGGAGGATGGCGGGGTGGAGGAAGTCCCCGCCGACCGAAGCGGCCGATTTCGACATCGCGTCGACGGCGCGGCCCGTGAACCAGGGAGTGGCCACGCTCGTCGCGAGCTCGGTGAGGGTGAAAAACAGAATGACGGAGAGGGGGCGGAATTCGGGACGGAACAAGCGAGCGAGGCGGAATACAGTCGTGCGCGTCGAGGCGGGACGCTGGCGGTTTCCGAAGCGGGCCGCGCCGCCGCCGGGCATGCCTCTATGGCCGAAGCCGCCCTGAAGGCTCGATTTCGGACCCTCGTCCATCCTCCCTTCGCCGGGTTTCCGATCTTCAGGCGATGGCATCGAGTGCCTCCCTTCCGAGCTGGGCGAGGATCATGTCGCGGAAGACTCCCTCCTCGCGGGCGAGAACGGAAGGCTCGCCGTAGCCCGCCACCCTTCCCCCGTCGAGGACGAGGATGCGGTCCGCCTGTCGGGCCGCGGCCACGCGCTGGGTGACGAGGACGATGGTGGTAAAGCCCTTGAGTCTCGAGAGCGAAGCGAGGATGGCGGCCTCGGTGACGGAGTCGACGGCGCTCGTGGTGTCGTCGAGGATGAGGACTTCGGGCAGGCGCACGAGGGCCCGAGCGAGTGCGAGGCGCTGGCGCTGGCCTCCCGAGAGATTGACGCCGCCCTGGCCGAGAAAGGCGCCATAGCCCTCCGCGAGGCCCGCCACGAACTCGTGGGAGCCCGAACGCCGCGCCGCCTCCTCCACCTCGGCGTCCGTGGCCGCGGACCTTCCGTGCCTGATGTTGTCGGCAATCGTGCCCGCGAAAAGAACGCTGCGCTGGGGCACGAGGGCGAGGCGCGAACGGAGCCTCGCGAGGTCCATCGTCGAGATGTCCTCGCCTTCGATGAGAATGCGACCAGCGGTCGGCTCGTGGAACCGGGGGAGAAGGCTTACGAGACTCGTCTTGCCCGAACCCGTCGGACCGACCAAGGCGGTGACCGACCCCCCTTCGAAAATCGCGTCGACCCCGTCGAGTATCGGACGTTCGCTCCTGCCCGAGTAGGAGAAAGAGAGATTCTCGAGGGCGATGGAGGGCCCGCGCGCGGGGCGAGGTTTCGCTTCTTCCGATACGGGACGGCCCTTCGCCGCCCCGGCCCGGGTCGCGCCGAGGACTTCCGCCTCCCGCCTCGGAGCCTCGAGCACCTCGGCGACGCGGTTCCACGAGACGCGCGCGCGGACGAAGGAGGTGAAGACTCCGGTGATCATCGTAATTGCGAAGAGAAAGCGCGAGAGGTAGGTGGAGAAGGCGATGACATGGCCGACGGGGATCGTGCCCGCCCTGACCCCGTAGCCGCCCATCCAGAGGATGGCGACGAGGCCGAGATTGACGGAGAGGGCCGCGGCCGGGTTGAGGAGGGCCATCACGCGGAGCGCCTTGGTCGTGGCAGCCGCGAGTTCGCCGTTGGCCTCGGCGAAAAGGATCTCTTCCCTTTTCTCGCGGCCCCAGGCCTTGACGAGGCGGACGCCCGAAAGGAACTCGCGCACGCGGCCCGAAACCCTGTCGAGGGCGCTCTGGACCCGGTTGAATCGCCCGAAGCCGGTGCGGAGGTTGATCCATATCAGGAGGGAGGCGAGGGGCACGACGACGAGGAAGATAGGGGCGAGCCGGGGCTCGAGGAGGGCGGCCATGATGACCGAGCCGACGCCGATGATGGGCGCCTTGGCGAAAATGCGCATCATGCCGTTGACGAAGGCCTGGACCTGCGTGACGTCGTTGGTCTGCCTGGTGACGAGGGAGGCCTCGTCGAAGGCCTCGCGGTCGCGGAATCCCATCGAAAGGGTGGCCTTGAAGAGGTCGGCGCGCAGCCTCGACGCGAAGTCCCAGGACACCTTGCTGGCGATGATGTTGCGGCCCACCGATCCCACGGCGCCGATGCCGGTGACGGCGAGCATCAGCGCCCCATAGCGGAGGACGAGCCCGAGATCCCTTCCGGCGATCCCTCGGTCGACTATCCAGGCCATGATGGTCGGCTGGAAGAGGTCGGAGGCGGACTCGACCGTCAGGAAGGCGAGGGCGCCGAAAAAAGGCAGGGCGAAGGCGCGCACATAGATGCTCGAGGTCGATCGGGCCGTGATGGGACTCCTTGGAAGCAAGGTCAGGCAGCAAGCCTACTTTTCTACGAAGACCCTGGTGAAGGGGAGACGCGATTCTTTTACATCGTTAACCTCGGGGGATGCAGCAGAGCAGAAGCGACCGAAGACCAGGCATTCCCACCGTCCTTTACGAGGACGCCGAAATCGTCGTCCTCGATAAACCGGTGGGCCTTCCCGTAATCGCCCCCGAAGGAGGGCGGGGTCGCACCGTCCTCGACTTCGTCACCGAGCGCCTCAAGCGCCGCAACCCGCGGGCGCGGGCGGCCGTCGTCCATCGCCTCGATCGAGACACCTCGGGCGTCATGGTGGTGGCCTGCAACGCGAGGGCAAAGAAAACTCTGATGGACGGCTGGGCCGAAAGGGCGCGGGATCGACGCTATGTCGCCCTCGTCGAGGGAGTCATGGGAGCCGAGAAGGGAGTCCTCGATTCCTGGCTCGTCGAGGCTGGGCCCTCGAGGATGAGGATCGCCGCTCCGGGTGAAAGAGGAGCCCTGCGCGCCTTGGCCACATGGACCCGCATCGGCGAGGGCTCGGGCTTTTCGCTCGTGGAGGTCAGTCTCGAAACGGGGAGAAGGCACCAGATACGCGTGCAGCTCGCTTCCATCGGCCACCCCGTCGCCGGGGACGAGCGCTACGGCTCGCGCCGTGACCCCGGAGGGAGACTGATGCTCCACGCGAGCATCCTCGAACTCGTCCATCCGATATCAGGGGAAGCGATGCGCTTTGAAAGCCCTCCGCCTCAGGCTTTCACGGCGGCGCTTCGAAGCGGCCCCGCGCGGGCGGCTGGTCCTGCGCGGCCGGCTAGTTCCGCGCGGCCGACCGATGCCGCGCGTCAGGCTGGTCTCGCGCGGCCGAACGGTCCAGCGCAGGCTTCCGGCGTTGCGCGACCATCGCGACCAGGCCGGCCCGCCGGTCCAAAGGCGTCGGGACGACCCCGCGAAAAAGCGAAGCGCCCTCGCCCCTCGGGGCGCCCGAAGGGGAGAAAGACTTCGAGTTAGTCGACTCTCCCCCCGAAATCCGGGTCGCGTCTAAGACTTGGCGCAAACCGCCACTTCGAAGGGCCCGACCGGAGAGGAGAAGGCGATCGAGATGACGGGCCCGATGGCCGGCCAGTCGATGCGATGGTTGGGCCCTCGGACGACTACGGGAGGGGAGATTTCAAACTCGAGGCCCGCGGCCCCTGACGATGCGCCGCCGGCTATGATGTTCGACATTTCGCCCACGAGCCCGCTCTGCATCGAGGACCTTTCGCCCTCATCCGCCACCTCGATGCCGGATTTTTCGAGCAGCGCTGTCACGACGGTCCCCGGAAGCCTGATGGCGACGACTCCCTGGACCTCCCCTGCGAGGCCGACGAGGGCCGTGATATCCCAGGAGTGGCCGTCCTTGGCCGACAATTCCGTAGGCTTCGATGCCGAGACCGCGACGCCGAACATGTCCCTGAAGGTGTTCGTCGTCGCGCCGCGGAAGGCCTCTATGAGTCGCTCGTCCATTGAGGATGTCCCCTTTCAGCTCATTTGAATCGTGGCTTCGCAAGGTATAGAATAGGCGGCCTGATGGGCTCCAACAAGTGGAGGCTTCCCGAAAGTCTCCTCCTTCTCGCTTTTTTCTTCCTCGGCCTCTTCGCCGTAGGCCTTCCCTTCCCCATTCCCGCCTTCCTCCTTCCTACGCGCAGCTATCTCGCCCTTCCCAGCGAATCGGGGGCTAGCGCCCTAAAAGAAATGGCTCGGGGCTCCCGCGAGGCCTGGGCCCTGCGCAAGGACTCCCTCCTCCGGCTGCCCCGGCCCGGCGCCTCGAACGATGAATGGAAGGCCGCGGCTGCCAGCCTTCCCGATCGGCCGGTCTTCGACGCACTCGAAGCGGAGTTGGAAAGCGGTCGATTTCCGGCTTTGCGTAGGGCGAGACTGATCGCCGACTTCATGCCGACGGCGGGGGAAATCGAGGGGCTCGATCGCTCGGCGAAGTCCCGGGGCATACCCCTCGAGATTGTTACTCCTCCGCGATCGACTCGGCCGGGCGTACTTTCCTACTCTTGGAGAACCGGAACTTCCGGCCTTGCCTTTCCCTTCGAATTCCTCCTCTCCCCCGAGGCTGTCATGGCCGGCGTGAACATCGAAGTTCGCGGGCTCTACGGAGCCGAGGGCGGGGAGTCGCGAGTCCTCTGGAGGGGAGCCGGAAGCGAGGTGCCGGCCGACAGGGTTCTCAGACTTTCCGCGGAAAGCCGCGGCCTTATTTCCCTTTCGGTCGACCTGGACGCACCGGGGGGAAAACGCTCGATCAGCCTTGTCGTACCCGCCGAACGAAGCATGGCGCCTAAGGTCCTCGTCGTCGCGGAAAAGTACAGGGGTCCTTCCTTTATCGACAGCCTCTATGCCACAAAGCATGTCGATCCCGGGGATGTCCACGGCCTCGATCCGGCCGACTGGGAACTTGTCGTCATCGACGGAGTCCCTCTTTCGCACCTGGATGGAGCCTTTTCGAGGCGCCTTTCCGATGACGCCGCGAGCGGCCGCACGAGCGTCCTTTTCGCGGCCGACTCGGCGGCATTCGGAAGGAAGGGAGACAATCCCCCCCTCGAGGAAATACTTCCGGTAACCCTCCTCCCCCCTTCCCTCAAGGACATCCCCGATATGAGCATCCTCATCCTCCTCGACTACTCCGGTTCGATGTTCGGGGGAAAGCTTTCCCTCGCCAAGGTGGCGAGCCTCGAACTCCTGCGAGGCCTCAAACCCGACGATCGCGTCGGCCTCCTCCTTTTCTCCGACAAGCGAAAATGGGTCTGGTCCTTCGTCCCCAATCGCAGCATCTCGGCTGCCCCGGTCCTCGATCCCGTCGAAGCGGAGGGCGGCACGGAACTCGCTCCCGCGCTCATCGAAGGGATGGACAGGTTGGCCGCCACAGGTCCCGGCGAAAAGCACATTGTCGTCATCTCGGACGGGGTGACGAGGCCGGCCGACTTCGCCGCCCTCGCCGCCAAGGCCAAAGAAAAAGGCATCAGCATCTCGACGATGGGGGTCGGCGCGGACATGGACCGCCCTCTTCTCGAAAGGCTGGCGGCGGGAACGGGCGGAAGTTTTCGCGTCGTGAACTCGGCGGACGAAATACCCTCGCTGATATTCGAAGATAGGAAGAATCTCGCCCGTCCGCGCTTTTCCGAGGGCCGCATCCCCATCCTCGATCCCGCGGGGACGAAGGTGGCGACCATCGGAGGCATGGCCCAGTACGCTCTCAAGGCCGGTTCCTCCGTCCTTTTCGCGAACGAGTTGGGCGATCCCCTCCTCGCCGAGACGGAAAGCGGCAATCGCGCGGTCATGCTCTTCGCCAGTGACATCCACGGCGGTTTCACCGGAGATTTCTTCGCGAATCCCTCCGTCGTCTCGACGATGCGCGCGCGCCTCGACAGTCTCTTTTCGGAACCTCCCCGCGATATCGCCGTCCTCGAGACCGGAAGTGCCGCGACACTGAGCCTCGCGAGCGACGCCCTCATCGCGCCTCTGCTCGAGCTTTCGCAGGTCGGACAGACGACGGAAAAATTCGCGTTCAAAAGACCGGAGGGGCAAACCTGGGGGCTCGCTCTCAGTCTTCCCTCCCTCGGCACTTGGCGCGCCACCCTCGTCGATCGCGGAACGGGGCTCGCCTCCTTCGATCTTCCCGTCGACTCCGGTCTCGACGGCGTGGATACTCCCTCGCTCCGTGCCTTGGCCGACTACCACGGTCTCGCGTTCAGGCTCATCGAAGGCGGCAAGGTCTGGCTCCTCCTTTTCTTCGCCTCCGCCCTCGCCTCAACCCTCGCCATGAGGAGGGCTCGATGAGGCCTATCGGGGCTCTCTCCTTGGCGGCGGCCCTGCTCCTCACGGCGGCTTCCGTCTTCGGGGAACCGCGACTCGTCCTCGATGCGGCAGGCCTCGGACCCTGGCGCATCGTCCACGCCCGGGTCGAATCCGAGTCGCCCATAGAGGCGCCAGTCTTCATAATTGGAAAGACCTGGGACGGAGGCAGCCGCATCCTCTTCGAGAGGGCTTCGGCGCCGGGCCTCCCATCATTCGAAGCAGCCTTTTGGATCGATGACGGAATTCGGGCCGTCTCCCTCGCGATCGGGAAGGAGAGGGTCCCGACAGGCGAGGAAATCGCCGTCGCCCCTGCGTCGCCGGCAGAGAATACCCCTCCCCAGCCCCCCTTCCATCCGCCTCGCAATGGCCGGCCATCCCCCACCTTTTCTCCCCGAGCCTCCGACCTGGAGGCTGCGGGGCGGGCCGCCTCGGAGGGGCTCTTCGTATCGGAGCCTCCTCTAATGAGCGCGATGTTCCTCTCCCTCCTCTGCGCGGCCTCCCTCGCCGTCGTGTCTTCGAGGCGCAGGGGCCAGGGAAAGGCCTCGGGGGGCAAAGGCGAGGCGATCCGGATCGCAGCGGCGACGGCGGCCTCGGCCCTTCTCGGCGCGGCGGCACTCGCCGCCCTTCCCCCGAATCGAGAGCTCGACATCGTCGCCTTTCCGCGTGGCGCCTCGTTCTCTGGTTCGTACCAATTGGCTACACAAAGCCGCGAGGGCTGGACCCTGCGAATCTGGGGAGAGGGCCCGAATCGGCTCTTCTTCGCGAGGTTGGCCCCCGGTCGGGACCTGCCCCTGGACCTCGTCGACAGGGAAGGCTCCCTCATCCGCTTCTCCGAGGCGCCGATAGTGGTCGGAAACGACGAGGGCCTCGCCCTATCGTCGCGGGAAGCCCTTTCGGGGTGGTCCATCGATGAATGAGCCCGCATTGGAGCCAGTAGCCGGAAGCGGATGGGCGAAGGCCGCCTTGAGACTCGCGACTATGGCAGGCCTAGTTTTGGCCTTCGTTTTCGCTCCTCCGACCGATCAGCCCCTTCCACCATGGCTCGTCATCCTCCTCTGCCTGGGAGCTTCACGTGTCCCCTCCCTCTACGAGGGCCTCTCCGCTGCGCGGGACCTCGAACTGACTCTTCCCTTTCTCGCCCTCGCCCTCGTGGGACTCGCGCGTTTCGCTTCGGGCGGGCTTCTCGCCCTCGGCGCGGAGACGGGGGCCGCCGCCCTCCTTCTCGCCTCGGCCACGGCCTTCGTCGCGGCCCTCGGATCCCCCACTCGGTGGCGATTGGCCCTCGCGTCCCTTCCCCTCCTCGCGGCAATGGCCTTCGCCTGGTCCTTCGACCTAGTCTTCCCCGTGGCGAGCGGCGAACTGGTGCTGGCCCTCCTCCTCGCCACAGGCATTCGCGGGAGGCTCAGGAAATGACCAAGCTCCCGCCTGCCCTCGGTCGCTTCCATCGCCGGAGCCTTCGCATCGCCCTCCTTCGACGAGGCCTGCTTTGGACCGCGCTTTCCGTCGCTTGGCTCGCGCTCTGGACCTGCCTCTGCGTGCTATATCGGGTTCCCCGCGCATGGCAGGCTGCGGCCGTCATCGGGACAGCCAGCCTCCTGCCGGCCTTTCTCTTCTGGCCCTTCAGCCGCCGGATTTTTCTCCTTCCCCTCCGTGAAATCGACAGGGAAACAGCCGCAGAATCCTTTTTCGAAGCCACCGGAGAGACGAGGGCTATCCTCGGTCGGAGGATCGAAGCCCTCGGGCCCCGACTGGATCGTCGGGGCGGAGCCTTTCGCGAGGCGACCAGGGGACTGTTCAAGCCGGCCCTCCTCGCAGTCTCAAGTTTGTGCGCGTTGCAGCTCGTGGCGATTTTGACCCTTTCGCACCCCCTGATCCTCTGGGATGGTGGCGAGCCCAACTCCGGTTCCGGCCTGAGGCTCGCCGAGGCGAAGGCCCAGACGAGGCCCCAATCGATGGCCCGCCCCGGCCAATCGCCGCTTCCGGACCGGTCGGGCCGCGAGCCGATAGCTTCGTCGACAGCCCGGGAGGCGGAAAAAGCGCGGTCGACCTCGGCGGGAGATCGCAGCCTTCGCGCCGCCGAGGGAGGACTCGGTGCCATGGGGAGGGCTTCGGCGACGGCAAAAGGCGATTCCACCAACCCATCTGCCTCCGGCGGCCCTCCTTCGGAGCCTGCGCCGCCCCCGAATCCGCAGACTCCGATCGGAGCCGACGCCTCCGCAGCCTCCACGGGAGCGGGCATGCCTGATCCCGGGAAGGGCGGGCAGGATGGAGTCACCGGCTATGAAGGCAGGGGAGCGAGCGGGGTGCCGAGCCCCCTCATCGACTACAGAACGAAACTCTACAAGGAACTTACGGCTCACGAAGGGCGAAATCTCAGGGCATCGGGAGACCTCGTGATGACGCCTTTCCCGGAGCTCCAGCGCCGTTGGTTCTCCTCCTTTAAAATGTCCGCCGACATCGGTCCGAGGGAGGACGCCTGGACGGCCCTACTCAGGCGAAAATGGGCCCAATTATGGCTTGATCGAGGTTCGGAAAAATGAGGCGGACCCCGATTGTCGCCGCCCTTCGCGATCCGCTCCTCGTCGCGGCGGCGGGCCTGGGACTTTGGATCCTCCTCGTCCTCCTCGATCGATGGGTCGCCGGACTCGCCATGGGCCTCGCGCCGGGCATCGCCTTCGCGGCTGTCGCCGGCCCCGTCTTCGTCGAGGAGTTCGTCAAGTTCGCCGCCATCGTCGCGATCCGTCTGGCCGAGAATCGCATCGCCTCCGCCCTCGCCAGGAAGGACGACCCTGGGTCGGTGGATACGAGGGAGGACCTGCCTCGCTGGCCGGGCCTCGCCCTCTCCGCGATCGTCGTTTTCGCCGCGACGGAAAACATTTCCTATATGGTTCGTTTCCCCGCGCCCGATACCTGGCTGCGCCTCCTCTGGTCCCTCCCCGTGCATCTCGCCGGCGCGATGGCCCTGATCCTCGCCCTCTGGCGGGGCGGAATCGCGAGGACCCTACTCGCCCTACTCTTCGCATTGGCTCTCCATCTGGGGGCCAACCTCATCGCGTCGGGGAACCTTGCCCCCGCCATCCTCGCGGCGGGAATCCTCATGGCCCTCGGGGCCTCTTTCGCGTTCGGCATGATCTGGCTCGAACAACTCATAATTGAAGGAATCCATATTGGACGCAAGCATGAAGACCGGCCTTGAAGCCGGGAAGGGAGCCTCGATGAAGGATGGACCCCTCAACCCGGGGAATCTCGCCTCGGACCTCGCCGCGATCGCTGCCTTCCGCGGGGAGTACCTCGGCTGGCTAGGTTCGAGGATACTCGGCCGGGAAGCCACCCTCGAGCGTCTCCTCGTGGCCTTCCTCTGCGAGGGCAACGTGCTGCTCGAGGGGCCGCCCGGTCTCGGCAAGACGAGCCTCGCCAAGGCCTGGTCGGAATTCCTCGGCCTCGGATTCAGGCGCATCCAGTTCACGCCCGACCTCATGCCCCTCGACATCATCGGTTCCACGATGATCGCCCGGGACGCGGAGGGGGCGCGGAGCCTGCGCTTCGTCCCTGGCCCCCTCTTCACCAACGTCGTCCTCGGCGACGAGATCAACCGCGCCACGCCCAAGACCCAATCGGCCTTTCTCGAGGCGATGGAAGAGAAGTGCGTGACCTTCCTCGGCGAGACGAGGAGCCTCCCCTCGCCCTTCTTCGTCATTGCCACCCAGAATCCCATCGAACTGGAGGGCACCTATCCCCTCCCCGAGGCGCAGATCGACCGCTTCCTGATGAAGCTTTTCTTCGACATGCCCGATTTCCTCACCCTGCGCTCAATCCTGGACTCGCGTGATCGCGAGCGCCGCGGTTCGCCGGCGGGGAGAGAGGCAAGTCTCTCGATTCTCGAAACCTTTCGCAGGGCGTCGAAGGAAATAGTCGTGGCCGACGATCTCCGCAATTTCATCGTCCGCCTCGTGATCGAGACCCATCCCGACAAGAGCTCCGTCGAGGCGGTGAAGAAATACGTGCGATTCGGGGCCTCGCCCCGCTGCGCCTTGGGACTGCTCGCGGCGGCGAAGGCGAAGGCGGCACTGGACGGGAGGGTCGCGGCCTCCTTCGAGGACGTGAGCCTCCTCTTCCCCGATATCGCGAACCATCGCGTTCTCCTCGAATTCGAAGCCGAGTCTGACGGGGTGGCCGTCGCCGCCATCCTCGAGGCGGTCCTGTCGGCCGTGCGGAAAGACTATCTCGGAACCGCATGAGCCTCGTCGATCCCTGCTGTGCCGGCCTGGCCAAGGCCTTTCTCATGAGGACCAGGCGTCACCCTGCAGGAAGCAAACCGAGCCGCGACCCCATGTTCCGCCGTGAGGGCTCTTCCTTCGACCTTCGGAACATACGCGAATACTACCCGACCGACGATCCCCGGCGGGTCGACTGGCGCCTCGAGGCGAGGACCGGTCGACTTTTCGTGAAGGAGTATTACGAGGAAGAGCGGGACGGGGTCGTCGTGCTCGTCGATCTCTCGCTTTCCCTCGAGGCCCTCGCCGATGCCGCAAGCCGAGGCGCCGGCCAAGACTTCGCCGCGAAGGCGGCCGAGTCCACGTCGGCGTCGATAGCCTGGACCCTCGGGGCACTCGGCGAGCCCGTCTTTCTTCTCGCCTTCGCCGCGCGGCCCCTGCGCGCCCTCGAGAAGCCGAGGGGCGGCCTCGGGAGCCGCGAACTGGATTCCTTTTTTCAGGGCATCGGACCCGAGGAGCGCCGCGGCACCGCCATCACCCAGGCGGCACGCAGCGCGAGAAGACGAAGCCGCTATGGGCGGGCGATCATCGTCTCCGATTTTCTCGATCCGAATTTCGACCCCGACGCCCTCCCCTTCCGGAAGCTCTACTTCGTCAGGCTCCATCGCGATTTTCGCCGGCTCGCCGGCGCCGCCACCGACATCGAGGTCGAGGACAACGAGAGCGGCAGACGGCTCCTCCTCCCCTGGGACGGCAAGGAAAGAAATAACTATGAAGAGCGCCTCAGGGAGCTCGAGACTTCCCTCGCGGCGGGCGGAAGACGGAGGAGCTTTTTCGCGAGCATAGGAGGGCAGGAGGACCTGCCCGCGGCTCTCGGAGCCCTCTTGGAGGCCTTCCATGCCTGAGGCCGCCTCGCTCTTCGTCATGCTCCTCCTCCCCGTCGCCCTCATCCTCTTCATGACGAGGAATTTCGGACTCCGGATACGGCATCCCCACGATCTCCTTGAAGGCTCGGGCGGCCCCCGTTTCGCGCGGCTTTTTTTCAGGCAACTGCGCTCCCGCTACGACCTCCTCTTCGATGTCGCCATCGCCCTCGCCCTCTCCTTCGCCCTCCTCGACGCGGGCGGTCCCCTCGGCGCGTCGAAGGCGGCCGCGGGAAAAGGCCGCGCGGCGGTCGTCGTCGACTCCTCCCGCTCGATGTTCGCCGGGGAGCCGGGCTCCCGGCCGATCGACATCGCCCTCGAGGATATTTCCGGAAATTCGCGGCTCGCGGCCGCCGATCGCTACGCACTCGTCTTCGATCCTGTGAGCAGGCAAAGCCGCCTCCTCGACTGGAAATCCCTGGCGAAGGTTTCCGACGTGAATGGAGGAGAGGCGAGACGGAGGGCCGTCGACAATCTGCTTTCCTCCATTTCTCTCTTCTCCGTCGACTACGGGGCCCTCGAAAGCCTGCCCGCCGAAGGCTACCGCGACATCAGCCTCGTCACCGACTCCTTTCCGATGGAGGCCGAAGGATTCAAGGTAATCGAGACTGGCTTCGCTGGCCCCTCGAGTCGGCAGAGGCCAGCCTCGGCCGAAGGCGGCCCGGCCTCCTCACCAACCGTCGACGAGGAGGCGCCCTGCATCTGGCCTTCGGGACTACGAATTGACAGGACACGCGGCGCCTGGCTGGTCGGTTTTTCGGAAGGCGGCCGGAGGACGGCGCTATCGGTAGATGTCTTCGATCCCGCGACCGGCGACTTCGCGACGCTTTCGCCGACGCGTTATGCGATCGAGGAAGGCGGTGGCGGACGAAGATTGATCATGGGCGATGCCGGCGTCTATCGCTTCGAGTTCGCCGATCCCCAAGGGGGCATTCCCACCGTCTTCGTCGCGAGCCTCGGCGCGATCGATATCGCGACCCGCGCGGAGGGGGATTTCTCCCGGCTCATGGAGGAAGCCCTGCCCTATCTCGTCGAAAGACCTCGCCCCTCGATACTCCTCGTGGACGGATCGACGCGCTACGACGGCTCGACGATTTCGACGCGGAGGATCAGCACCCGCCTCACGGAAAGCGCGCCGTACCTTGCCGATCCGCTCCTTCTCGGCGGCAGGCCCCTCGCGGCAGGATTCGGCGCGGACGCCGATTTCGAATGGGCGGCCCCCTCCCTCGCGAACGGGGACCTGCCCCTCGCCTACGACGCCGCCATCAGGGAAGCGGCTCCCCGCCCCTTCGCCACCGCCTTCCCGAAGGGCGGACGCATCAGGGCCGCCGGCCCCGGCGCCTGGCTCGCCGAGGCGAATGGCGAGATCTTCGCGATCGACGCGCCTGCCGGCGAGTACTTCGAGCCGGCGAAATCGGGCAGTCTCGCGTTGCGCATCCCCCCCCGCCCCTGGCTCTGGGCGGCCATCCTCGCCGTCCTGGCTATCGCGAAATATTCGGTCTGGCGTTTCCGGAGAGGCCCCTTTCGATCAGCGAGAGCTTGAGGTCGCGGAGGGCGGGCGACAGCGAAACCTTATAGATATGAGGATTCAGGAACCGCAGGTAAGTTGAATCGAAGGCCGAAAGCCGGGCCCTCAGCCCCTCGCGGATCGAGGCCAAAGGGGGAAGTTCTCCGACGACGCGCCCCCACCGCATCACCTCACCGAGGAGGGGCTCGACGCGGACGGGGACGATGTCCGCGTGCCGCCAGTCTCCCGAATGGTGATGGAGGCGGGCCGGCTCCCCCGGTTCGGGGCGCTCCTCCTCGGTCGCGAGGAGGTCCGCCTCCGCCCTGCCGGATTCGCAGTAGAGGCGCCAAACCCCCTTGATGCCGGGGGTCGTGGATTTTTCGGGCGTGTTCGAGAGCTTCATCGTCGGCACGAGCTCGCCCCCTCGCTCGATGGCCGACAGCTTGTACACGCCGGTGAAGGAGGATTCGCTCCCACCCGTCACGAGGTGGGTGCCGACCCCCCAATGGTCCACCGGCGCGCCCGATGAGACCAGGTGCTCGATGATGTCCTCGTCGAGCTCATTTGATACAACTATGAAGGCTTTTTCGAGACCGGCGGCGTCCAATGCCCCCCGCACCTCGCGGGAGAGGTAATCGATGTCGCCTGAATCGAGGCGGACGCCGAAATTGTGACCCCTAGCGGCGAGTCTCTTTCCCGCCGCGATCGCGTTGACGATGCCGGATCCGAGGGTGTCGTAGGTGTCAATGAGGAAGGTGGTGCGGTCGGGATAGAGCTCGGCGTAGCGATCGAAGGCTTCTTCCTCGCTGGAATGGGACATTATCCAGGAATGGGCCATCGTCCCCGACACGGGAATGCCGAAAAGCTTCCCGGCGAGGCTGTTGGAAGTGGAGGAGGCGCCGCCGAGAAAGGCGGCCCGGGAGGCGGAGAGGGCGCCGTCGCGGCCCTGTGCCCGCCTGAGGCCGAATTCCATCACCGAACCGTAGTTCGTTGCCCGCCACACCCGGGCGGACTTGGTGGCGATGAGGCTCTGGAAATTGAGCGTGTTGAGGAGGAAGCCTTCGATGAGCTGAGCCTGCACGAGGTCTGCGTGGACGCGGACGAGGGGTTCCTGGGGAAAGACGACCGCACCTTCGGGGGCGGCCCAGATGTCGCCTTCGAATCGCAGCTTGCCGAGGTAGTCGAGGAAGCCCTTGTCGAAGGAGCCGAGACTGTCGAGCCAGGCGAGGTCCTCCTCGTCGAAGCGAAAATCTTCGAGCCCCCGGAGGAAGGTCTCGAGGCCCGCGAAGATGGCGAAGCCTCCCCCGAAGGGATTGCGTCGGAAAAAGAAATCGAAGACGGCGCGGGGACTTTGCCCCGACTTCCAATAGCCTTGGGCCATCGTGAGTTCGTAGAAATCGGTGAAGAGTCCGGCCGTCATCGCCCCTCCCCGAGATCTCGTGAATTGGAAATGAAGGCGCCGAGTCCCGCGAGCCTGTCGAGGGCGGCTTGGGCCGAGCCGGCGGGAAGATCGACGCCCCGGACGGCGTCTTCGAGGAGGGTGACGCGGAAGCCCAGGGCGAGGGCGTCGAGGGCGGAAAAGAGCACGCAATAATCCGTCGCGAGCCCCGTGAAAAAAAGGTCGACGATGCCGAGGGACCGCAACAAGCCTCCGAGCCCCGTGGTGGTCTTTTTGTCGTTTTCGGCAAAGGCGGAATAGGAGTCGAGATCCTTCGATCTTCCCTTTCGGAGCAGGATGGAAGCCCGATCCGTCTCGAGGCCCGGATGGAAGTCGGCACCCGGGCTACCCGCCACGCAATGCACGGGCCAGAGCGTCTGTGGCTGTCCGGCGACCTCGACCTGGGAGAAGAGCTCCTTCCCCGGCCAGGACGCAGCGAAGGATATATGGGCCTCCGGATGCCAGTCTTGGGTCAGGATCACATTATCGAAATATCGCATCGCCCGATTGCTCGCCTCGACCACGGCATCGCCGTCGCGGACGGCGAGGGCGCCGCCTGGACAGAAATCGTTCTGGACGTCCACCACGATGAGGGCGCACTTCGATCGCTCCAATTGCATAGTTCAGTCTCCCCGCTGCTTTTCGACCGAGGGATGCCCCACCGGCCCGGCCCGTCGTTCCAAGCCTTCACGCAAGAGTACCGCGGGCCCGCGCGGCGGGGCAACCATGATCAAAGCTCGAGACGCAACGAGGATTCGACCGAGGCTTCGATTTTCGCCCGGCCGAGGGAGGCGGCGATGGAGGAAGCCCTTCCGCCGTCCGCAACTCCTTGTACCGTTATCGCCAGGTTTCGCGCTGCCGCGAAGCGAAGGCCAAGGTTGGCAGAAACGGCATAGGGATCGGGAACAGCGGCAAGGAATGGATTTTGTCTTTCCAAAACACAACGAGAGGTCAGGCTGAGCGCGAATAATCCAGGGATTCCGTCTGTAGCCAAACTGGCCTCGATGCCGAGTTTCAAGGCATCGGGAGGACTGTAGGCGAGGGAGGAGGGCAGGTTCTCGAAGACGGCGGCCCCCGCCTCCGCCCATTCAAGCCGCGCGATAGTCGATACGCCGAGGCGCAGGGCATCAAGCTCCCAGCGAAGAACCATGAGTCCGCCCAAGGCCGCCTCATCCTCCGCGTCTTCGCGGAGCAGATCGAGGCGAAGCGAAAGGGGAAGGCCGTTCCCACCCTCTCCTTCGATCCTGAACCGGAGTCTCCGGGAAAGGCACGGCCGAGCATCTCCGACCCCCTCCCTCGCATCGATCAATTCTCGGATGCCGAGCCTGAGCCCGTTGCCTAGGCCGAAACTGAAATCGACTTTGCCTCGAGCCAGCAGGCCCACGTCTCCGTCGATCGCATGAAAGCGGGGAGAGCGCATGGCGAGGGAAAGGGCGAGTACTTCGCCATTCCTGCTTTCGGCCGCATCCAGCCGAAAGGCCAGGCCGCTGCCTGCGTCGATCGAGGTAGAGGCGCCGAGAGCGAAATTTATCCGCGAATTGCCCCTGGGGGATGCGAAAAATAGTGCCGCGACGGTCCGTTGCCATTCGCCCGCGGGCATCGCGTCGTACCAGGACTCGGCTGCCCCGGCTCCCTGCGAACGACCTGCCCCGACAGAGAGCCCCGCGAGGGCCGATCCGAGGGGAAGGCTTGCCCGGAGGCCCGTGACAAGGGAATGGGGCGGTCGATCGTCGACAAGGCTCGGTTCGGCAAAAATCGACAAGGTTTCGGCATCGCCGGCGCCCCTTTTCTCGACGGCGAAGAAGCTCAGGGCCGAGGTTCCCAGAATGAGCCCCCCGAGGGTCGAGTCCAGGGATGGATCAGGCTTCCCGGCCATGGCTCCGAATGCCGGCAGTTCGGCGACGAGTGGATCGAGGATGAGGGCAAGGCCTCCGTCGGGACGGAGCGCGCCGAAGGAGAAGTGCGTCGATTTGTCCCTCACGAGGCCGAAGGAGAATTTCCCCGAATAGCCGGCTTGGTCGAAGGCCCGGGTCAGATCCGTCGAAGCAGAGTCCGCCTCGCCCCGTACTTCGAATGCAAAGGCTGAATCCGGTGCAAGAAGGATTGCCCGCAGCTCCGCGCCTCGATCCGAAAGCCCGAGGCTAAGCTCGAGTTCGGCCGGATTCGCACTCAACGGAAGGAGCCTAGAAGCGAAAACCAGAAGGGCGAGCACTCGAAAGGCAAGGGCCTTCCGGCCCTGGAATGAGGTCGGAACCATACGATAAGAACGCCGGAACCGATCCGAGCTGCTTCAATCTTGACAGAATCTTAGATACATAGTATTTTTCTAATATATTCATTTCTAGGAGGCTCCGATGGCCGTCAGCATTTACACGACCCCTACCTGCAGCTATTGCCGATTGGCGAAAGACTGGTTCCGCAAGGAGGGTATTTCTTTTACCGAATACGATGTATCCCGCGATCAGCACAAGGCAGAGGAAATGGTCCACAAGTCGGGCCAGATGGGCGTGCCCGTCATCGATGTCCACGGGCGCATCATAGTCGGCTTCAATCAGCCCGAAATCGAAAGGGCCCTTCACCGCCCCTGATCACCCCCTCTCCTCAAACGAAGGCTAGGTCGGCGCCGCGGCGCTGCCGCCCCGAGAAGCCTTCGTTTCCCCAGGCCTTTACCTGATCCGTGGCTCCCCATTATGTTTCCCTCGTCGCACGAGGCGACGGAGGAATAATGAACCAGGATCAGGTGAAGGAGCTCCTCCTTCGCTGCGCCGACGCAGAAACCGAATTCTCCCTCGTCTTTTCGGGCAAGGAGAGTTCCCTCGTCAATGGGCTGTACAAACCGAAGAGCCGTGAAATCATCCTCCACAATCGCAACTTCGGGTCCGATGACCAGCTGATCTACACCGCCCTCCACGAATACGCCCATCACCTCCACTGCGAGCGCAAGGGCTTCGCCATTTCCGGGAGGGCTCATACCAACGAGTTTTGGGGCATTTTCCACGACCTCCTCGTCACGGCCGAAGAGCAGAAACTCTACCGCAGCCCCTTCGACAGCGAGCCCGAATTCATCGATCTCACGCAAAAGATCCGGGAATCCTGCATGGCCGAAAACGGACGGGTCATGCTCGAGTTCGGCAGGCTCCTCATCGAAGCCCAGACTCTCTGCGAGCGCTACAAGACGCGCTTCGAGGACTATCTCGACCGGGCCCTCGGCATCCCGAGAACGACGGCGGGCGCCGCGACCCGAGCGGCGACCTACGCCATCGATCCGCAATTGGGCTGGGACGGCATGAAGCTGGCGGCAGGCATCAGGGATCCCCTTCTCCGGAACGAAGCCATCGCCTCCCTAAAAAGCGGCATGAGTCCGGCCGCCGTGCGCGCGAAGGTTTCCCCCACGCGACCCCCTGAGGATGTCGAAGAGAGGCTTCTCAAGGACAAGGCTCGGATCGAGAGGAGCATCGCCCGGCTCGGCGAGGAACTCGAGGAAATCGACAAGCGCCTCGCCGAAATCGGGTAGGCTAACGCGGGGACTCTCCCGCCTCTCAATCGATACTACGGACGAGCATCACCGCATCGCCGGCCTCCGGTACGGCGACGAAAAGCTCGAGGTCACGGGAATACCAGCGATGCGATCCGGTGGCCATCAGGGCTACCCATTCCCCCTCCCGGAGAATCGGCTCGGAAGCGAAGGGGCTTTCGGCTATCCATGGTCCGCCCGGCGGGAGGGCGAGTTCGCGCATGGCCCCCGAAATAAGGAAATCGCTCCTGAAAGTTCTCTCGCGAATGGCGAGGGCCACCCGCGCTGGATCGACCAGCCAGGGATCGGAAAGCCTCGCTCGTGCCTCGAGGTCGAGGCGCGCAAGATCGATGCCATGCCCCTCGCCCGCATTGTCGAGAGCGAGGAGGACACTGGCCGTCCAACCCTCGAACCAACGGATCTTGAGAAAGGGCGCAGGCCTCGACCCGGAAGAAAAGGTCAGATCATCGGGCCACAGGGCTCCGGCCGGGCGTAAAGGCCGCCCCCTGTACCAGGCTTCCACGATAATCGCCCTCCGGAGACCTTGGGGAAGTTTGATCGCTCGCGATTCACCCGGGGAAGCGAACTCGCGCCTTTTGTCTCCCGCCGAGTCGCGCCAGACCAGCACAAGCTCTATACCGGCGAGTCCTGCCCAGGCAGGCGGTATTGAGGGAATCACGACATCGACCGAAGAAAGATCGAGACCGGCCAGCGAACAGGAGGCGGAAAGGGCGGCCGCCAACAGGGAAAGGCCAATGCAGCGTGACTGCGTCATGGAATGCCAACGCCTGGGGCGCCCGGGGACGATTCAAGCGGAAGACGGGAATATTCTATTCCGGACGGCACATGGCCGCCCGCGGACTTGCCCAAAGCATCCTTCTCACCGATAATGCCGCCATGGCAGAGGAGCAGACCTTCGTCCATCGACTCGAGAGCGCGCTCGAAACCAAACGCGCGAGCCTGGACCGGAACGAGCTCACCCGGCTCAAGGAAGGCTGGAAGCTCTTCCAGGCGTCGTTCCACGGCATCTCCAACGTGTTGCTCAAAAAAGGGGTCATCCACGAGGACCCCTACAAGTACGAATTGAAGATCTCCGACGTCCAGAACCCGCAGGACACCCCCTTCCTGGAGTCCGAGAGGGCCGAGCAGATGAGCCTCCGCATCTCCCAGTTCGAGGCCTACACCGAATTCCTTATCAATTATTACCAATTCGATACGGATTTCATAACGATCGGGAGGATCAAGCGCCTCCTCGCCTTCGTGAAGTATTTCAATTTCACCTCCTTCCAGGAGACGAGCACCGCCCCGAGCACGCGCGGCCTGGCCGAGCTCGTCGGGCTCGTCCGCAAGGGCAACGATCCCATGTCGAGCGGCATCCTCAGCGAAGCGATCGGCCAGCTCGAGCGTTCCACGCGAGACATCCTCGCCTGCCTCAAGGCCGTCTCGGAATTCCAGCGCGAGGCCTACAAGGTGGAGGTCCGCACCCTCGTGATGCCCGGGCTCGCCATCGACGCCGAGTTCGGGACGAAACACCGCGAGGAGGCGCTCCGCAAGGTCAAGTCTAAATTCGCCGAGGTCGCCGGGGACCGCCCCTATTACCCGGAACTCGTCTCCGAGATCCTCGACGAGGACTGCGCTCCGGACGGGGAGTCGCGGCGGGCCGAACTCCTCCGCAAGCTCGCCGTCACGGAGGAGAAAAAGACCACCAAGGCGCAGTCGAAATCCTACAAGGCGATCATCATCGACGGCATCAGGATCCTGGCCGGGGCGGGCACGCAGCTCGAAGACTGCGTCCTCAAACTCTCATCGAATTCGGCGATCATCCAGTCCGTCGAGCGCGGGCTCTTCGTCCAGCTCAGGAAGATGATGCGCAAGCTGTTCGGCGGGGGCGAGGGCAAACTGGTCTACGACGTCCCCGTCGTCGATCCCCTCACGGGGGAGAAACGCAGCGAGAGCATCGAATTCGGAACCTTCATCGAGGAGGGGATCAGGCGCGCCAGGCTCCTCACCTCCCTCCTCCAACGCAACGGTCCGACGATGCAACGCCTCGAATCCGCCCCCGACGACCACGCCTTCAAATTCCTCGAGCGCAATCTCGAGGAACTCCAGCGGATGATCCGCAAGCTCAACGCCCTCGACGACTATTTCAAGTCGATCTTTCCCGTCGAGGAAAAGGCAAAATTCCGGGGCATAAAATCTGAAATAACAACTATAAAGAATTGTATCATCAAGTCCAACCAAAAGAAGCACGAGTTCCACGCCCAAGTCGAGGAGGAGGAGCAGCTCCGCCGCCTCGGCGTACGTTCCGAGTGAAGGAAGTCCGATGAACAGACCGAGAACAGCAATCCTTGTCCTTTTCGCCCTCGCCGTCGCGGGCATGGCTACGGCCCAGACGCCCGCCCCCGCCGAGAAGCGCGATTTCGTCGTCGCGTTCAACGCCGTCGACATCAATTTCGATCCCCACCATTCCATATACGCCTCGGAGGCCCAGCTCTTCACGGCGATCTACGAGGGTCTCTTCACCTACGATCCCTCGAGCCTCGAGCCCATCAAGGCCGCATGCTCGGACTGGAATGTCTCGAAGGACGACCTGACCTATACCTTCACCATCCGTGACGATGCGAAATGGTCCGACGGCACGCCCCTCCTCGCCGCCGACTTCCGCAACGCCTGGCTCCGTGCCCTCGCCCCCGCCGAAAAGGCCGACTACGCGTCCTTCTTCGACGTCATCGAAGGCGCGAAGGCCTTCAGGCTCGGAAAGAGCGTCGATCCCTCGACCGTAGGCATATCGACGGAGGGTGACCGCACGCTCGTGGTCAAGCTCGCCTCGCCCGCCGCCTATTTCACGCGGCTCCTCTGCCATCACGCCTTCTCCCCTATCCATCCCTCGATGCTCGGCGTCCACGACTGGTCCACGGTCGCGAACATCCCCGTAGATGGCCCCTTCACCATAGCCTCGCGATCCAAGGACGAAATCGTCCTGGCGAAAAACCCGCAATATTGGGACGCGGCGAACGTCCCCCTGCCCGGCATCCGCGTCATGCTGACGGACGACGACGACAAGGTGACCCGCCTCTTCGATAACGGCGGAATCGATTGGCTCGCCGGGCCCATGAATCTCGACAAACTCCTCTCGCGCGACGCTATCCACGCCGGCGCGATGTTCGGCACCCAGTATTGGTACTTCGATTGCGGAACCGCCCCCTTCGACTCGCCCGACCTGCGCGAGGCCCTCGCCCTCCTCCTGCCCTGGAAGGACATTCGGTCGACCGACAGCTACCTCAACCCCGCCGAGACCCTCGTGCTCCCCCTCGCCGGCTACACCGAGGCGAAGGGCATTTCCGCGACCGATGAGGCCAAGGCCATGGATCTGCTGGCGAAGAGCGGCCATGCCGGCGGCGCCGGAGTACCGACGATATCCATTGCCATACCCTCGGGGGCGGACGACGCCGTGCGCGTTTCGGGTCTCATGAAAAGCGCCTGGGAAAAGGCGGGCCTCAAGGTAGAGGTCACGACGATTCCCGCAGCGGGATATTTCGACGCGGTGCGGCAGAAGACGGGGAGCTCCCCCTACACCCTCGCCCTCACCACCTGGATCGGCGACTTCGCCGATCCCCTCGCCTTCCTGCAGATGTGGGAAAGCGATTCCAATCTCAACGACGCCAAGTACCACGATCCCGAATACGACAGCCTCCTCGCCGCGTCTTCCTCGCTCGAGGGGGAAAAACGCTTCTCCGCCCTCGCCAAGGCCGAGACGAGGCTCCTGACGGGGGCCGCATGTCTGCCCCTCCACTACAGCATCGCCCTCAACGTGATCGATACGGACACGATCGGCGGCTGGCATGAAAACGCACTCGATATCCATCCCTTCAAGAGCATTTCCATCGGGGAGGCCCGGATCAGGCCGGGCGTCGTCCTCGCACCTTCCACGATGGAACGAGGTTCATGAGGCGCTTCCTTTCCGGCATCCTGTACCTTCTCATAGGGCTGCCGATAACCTTCTCCGGTCTCCTGGCCCTTTCGCTTCGGCCCTGGGCCTTCGACAAGACCTTTTACTCGAGGGCGATCGACGACGAGAGGCTCTGGACGGCCCTTCGCTCCCCAACCGCGCTGAAGGGCGCGCCGGACAAGGTCGAGATCGGGGGTTTTACCTTCTCCGGGCCGGCCCTCTACAGCGCACTGCAGAGGCATCTCCCCGAGGCCGCACTCAAATCCTTCGCGACCGACGCCGTCGATTCCCTCATTAGCGTCTCCGACGAGGGCAAGCCAGCGGCGGCGCTGGACCTTCGGCCGCTCAAGTCGACCTTGACGAGAGATTCAGCGGCCATTGCGGCCGATTATTTCGCTGACTTGCCCAAAGGCGATCGGAGGGGCGTGCTGACCGATTTCAGGACTCAGCCGCCCGGAACTTCGAGCGCCTCGCTCGCCAAGCAGGGCAGCGAGGCCTTCGCGAGCGTAATCGCCACGATCCCCGATTCGGTAAACCCTAAAATACAAAGTGGTTCCATCATCCTCGGCGATCCTCACAGGGTTTCCCCAAAGGCCTCGCTCGATCGCCTGGCCACCACGGGGCTCGCCGCGAGCGCCGCCCTCCTTCTCGGATTGGGCTTCCTCGGCGGCGGTGGCATAGGCCGCTCCCTCGCGCGAACGGGGAAATTCCTCATCATCCCGTCAGCCCTCGTCCTCGCGGCTGGAATAGCGCTCTCCATCCCCGGCGCCCCAATCGTCCTTTCGATCGCCGCCAAGGCCCAGGCGACCTCTGACCTCGGCTTTCTCCAAGCGATCGGCGGCTGGTTGAGTTCCTGGCTCGGGGTCGCGGCGCGGAGCTTCTTTATCGTCGGCCTCTCCGGCATCTCGATCGGGGCCCTCCTCGCTTCCGTGCGGCGCATCCTCGAACCGCGCGAGTACTGACAACCCGGAGACGACGTGCGCGACGAACTCGACGACAACGCCCATTTGCTCAGGAATCTCGGGTTCCCCCTCCTCGAGGTCCACCACCCCTTCAATCATTTCGATTTCGCCAAACCGGGCAGGCGCGTCCTTGTCGTGGGCCCCATGGGTTCAGGCAAGACCGAATATTCGGCGAGGCTCTGGCGCGACAGCCTCGTCGCGCGCCGCAAGGACGGCGCCGCCGCGAGGGAGACCCTCACCGCGGGGGCCGACCGGCGTAGGGTCTTCGTGGTAAGACAGGCCCTCGATTCCAGCCGCTTCCCCGACTACCCCCCCGACGCCCTCGCCTATCGAGGCGGCTACGAACGCTGCGGGTCGAGCATCGGTCAGGCACGCGATTCCTTTTCCCTGGAGACCCTCCTCGCGGAGAATCCCGATGCCGGAACCTGGATCATCGACGAGGCTTCCTTCTTCGACGAGCGGATCGCCTATCTCATGAAGAACGAATCGGAGCAGCGAGGCCTCGTATTCGTCTGCCCGACCCTCGTCCTCAATTTCAGGCGGGAGATATTCAACCAGACGGCGCGGCTCCTCCTCGAGACGGCAACCGACGTCTTTCCGTTGACCGCCTACTGCGAACACGAGGAATGCCTCGCCGATTCTTTGTATACGTATCGTTATTATCTCGTCGACGGGCGGGAATGTCCGGCCTTGTATTTCGATCCCCTCATCATCATCGGGGGCGACCGCACCAAGGACGACGGGCGAGAGCCGAATTACTGCACGCGTTGCGACCGTCACCACAGGCTCCCCGGCAAGGAATACGCCTATCTCACGCTCAAGCCCCTCGGGGAACGAGCGGCGCGCGGCGATATCGAGCCCCTCCTCGCGGAATTAAACGCCCTGTCCGGCGATGTCGATTCCTCGCGGCTAGCGGCCTCCCTCCGCGGACGGGCAGATTCGACGCAAGGATCCGACCCCGTCGATCTCAATGCCCTCCTGGTTCCCTGCATCGCGGAGAGAGCCCTCGTCTATCTCTATGCCGAACAGAATCTGCTTTCAATCGAGCAACTCAAGCGGGTAGTAGGTGATCTAGGACTCGATGTGGATTTTCTTTCCCGCCGTCTCGTCGACAATCGCCGCCCGGTCGAGTTCTGAACCCGGCCCGAAGGGCCAATCCCTTGCAACACAAACGGCCGATCCGGAATTTCTCCCGGATCGGCCGCTCTATGCTCATCGCACTCGGTACCGCCGCAAAGCGGCGGATTACATTCCGAAGCTCGCGCCTTGTCCTAGTGCTTCGCGGCCTTGCGCGCAGCCGGCTTCTTTGCGACCGCGGCCTTCTTGGTCGCCGGGGCCTTAGGAGCGGGCTTCTTGACAGCCGCAGGTTTGGCAGCGGGCTTCTTGGCGGCGGACTTGGCCGACTTGGAGCTCTTTGGAGCCTCGGCCTTGCGGGGACGGCCGGGCTTTCGCTTCTCGCCGGAGGAAGATTCGTGGGCGGGAATGAGGGATTGCACGAAATCCTTGAGTTTAGCCAGCATGCCGAGAAGTTTCTTGGCATCGGCATCGGATAGCACAGAGGGTCCGGAGCCGAAAAGATTAGCGATTTCCGGCCTGGCCTGGGTCGCAAGCTTGCGGCCCTCGGCGGTAAGACCAATGCGGCGGATTCGTGCGTCCTTCTGGTCCGCCTTGCGATCGACGAGTCGCTTCTTTTCGAGCGACCCACGAAGCACCATCGCGGTCGTGGAATCGGTCTCGAGCACCTGCGCGAGCTCGGCCTGAGAGAGGCCGTCGTGCTCGGCAAGGGCGATAAGGGCCCCATACTGCGCGTAGGTCAAGCCGCGGCCCCGCAGGCGGGCCTCCGCGGCCCTGCGGGCGCGAACGGATACCGACGTGATTGCCTGAATTGCCTCGAGGATATCTGAATTGCCAGTACTCATGTAAATCTCCTTTCTCTTTGATGTTATTTGTGATTGTAATAATTGTCAATGCAAACGGGCGGAAATTCGCAAAAAAAGGCGTCAATTGAAGCGTTTATCGCCCATTTCCAAGGATATCGAGGGCAAAAACGGCGAATTCCACTGCGGCCGCGCCATCCGCGAAAGTCGCGCGCAGGGTGCCCGGCCCTCCTCCCCCCCTGCCGCCCTTTTCCTTGACGGCCGCGAGCAGTTCGGGCGGAAGAGCCTTCCCGCCCGCGCCTACGACGCCGACGGTCGAAGTTTCGGCCAACGATACGACACCGAACAGCCCCCCTTCTCGCAAGGCCCTCATGCCTTCGTCTATCCCGTCGGCCCCCGTACCGCCGAGATCGAGGCAAATCGGCGTTTCTTTAGCGGCATGCTCCACCATGTGGGCGACTAGGGATCCCAGCAGCCGATCGGCCTTCACGGAAGACTCTCTCGACTTCCTAACTAGGCGCTCCGCCCCCTCGGCCAAGGCCTCGGGCGGGGTGGAGAGCACGCGGCAGGCCGCCGCGACCGAGCGATGGAGCCTGCTATAGTCTTCCAGGGCCCTGCCTCCGGCGCTGAAATGGATCCTGGTCTTACCTTTGTAGCGTTCTGCCGCGTGGATCTTGAAGATCCTGAGCTCCGAGGCGGAGGCGACATGGGTGCCGCAGCAGGGGCTGAAATCGAGGCCCGCGATCTCCCAGATTCGCAGGATCTTTTCTTCACCTGGTGGCGGCCTTCGGAGAGGGAGCGATTCGATGTCCTCGGGAGGACAGAGATGCACCACGAAGGGCCGTGCGTCGGCGATGGCCATGTTGACCTCGGATTCTACCTCCTCGACGAGGCTCTCGGGGAACTCCGAGGCGTCGACATCGATGGTGGATCTCTCGGCGCCGAGATGGAAGGAAATAGTTGCTATTCCATGGTTCTTGTAGAGGAAACCTGAAAGGAGGTGCTGGGCGGAATGCTGTTCCGTGTGATCCCGCCTCCGACCCCTGTCGAGAACCAGCCTCAGCCGCGTCCCCGGCGCTGACTGGAGGGGAGTCGCGAGCCTATGGATGATGGTGCCGGAAATCTCCAGCACCGATTCGAGGCCCAGACCATCGATAGAGCCCAAATCGCAGGGCTGTCCGCCCCCTTCGGGATAGAAAATGGTCCTGTCGAGGACCAGCTCCCGCCCTCCCGCTCCGACATCGACAAGAACGGCCTCCGCCTCGTCAAGATCAGGATGGGAATAGTACAGACATTCGGGACCGCCGATGCTCATCGGTCCGATTGTAGCCGGCCTTTTCGAACCGGGCAAGCTCGAAGCGGAATGAGGGTCGGCCCCTGTCATTGACGGTACTTCCCCCCGCAGGTATCCTCGCGCCTATGAAGATCTGGCTGAAGTACCTCATCGCCGCCCTCGTCGGCTCGGCAATCGCCCTCGTCCTCCCCTCCTCCGACGCGGGAGCATCTAGGATCCTGTCGACCATATATGGAATCGCCGTCCACGCCGGCCGCTACGCCCTCATCCCCCTGGTCTTCTTCTCCCTCCCCGTGGCCGTCTTCGAACTGAACGAAGACAGGGAATTCTGGAAGGATCTAGGAAGGGCGGCCATATTTCTTCTCCTTTCCGTCCTGGCCTTCACCTTGCTCGGCGTGCTCGGTGCGGCCATCTTCCATCCCGCCCGCATACCCCTCGTGGCCGACACCGCCGCGGCGATCCCCGTCCCCGGCTTGGCCCAATACCTCGACGCGATCTTTCCAGCAAGCGTCTTCGCGACGCTGATCCAGGGAGATTATCTTCTTCCCATCTGTCTCCTCGCTCTTTTCCTGGGCCTCGCCTTTTCGCACGAAAGGGCTTTGACCAAGCCCGCCATCCTCGTGTTCGACGCGCTCTCCAGGGCTTTCTACCATATAAATGCAGTTTTCGCGGAATTCCTCGGTATTCTCATCATCGGAGTTTCGGCCTGGTCCGTCTTCCAACTCCGTTCGGCCCTCCTGGGCGACTACTACCGCCCCCTCCTCCTCGTCATCGGCGTCGAAACCCTTGTCATGGCACTCGTGATAATACCCTTGATACTTTTCCTTCTCCTCGATCGAAAGAATCCCTATCGTTACCTCTATGCCATCCTCGGCCCCGCGATCGCCGGCCTCATGTCCGGTGACGCCTATTTTCCCCTGGGTTCCCTGATGAAGCACGTGCGCGAGAGCCTCGGGGTCAGGCGCAGGGCGAGCGCGATAGCCCTGCCCATGGCTGCGATTTTCGGCCGGGCCGGCACGGTTCTCGTCACGGCGACGACCTTCGTCGTCGTACTGGCGTCCTATTCGGATCTCGGCCTCTCGGCGGGGACCCTCCTCTGGATACTCGGCGCTGCGCCGTTGATAACCCTCATACTCGGTACGGTTCCGGGGACGGGGACGATAACCGCCCTGGTCGCGCTCTCGGCCCTCTACGGCCGCGGCTTCGAGAACGGCTATCTCATCGCCGTGCCCATCGCCCTCCCCTTGTCCGCGGCCGGGGCCTTCCTGGACATCATCTGGGCGGGTGTCGCCTCCCTGGTCCTCGCCCGCCGCGAAGGCCATGCCAAGGAAAGAGAAGCCCGCTTCTTTATTTAGGCGGGCTCATCCGCCCGCTTCGCGTCGGGGTCGTCTTGACGAGCGGATGAGGGCCTTTCTACAATGTAGGCATGAACCTCAAGAACATCCTCCGCGAAGACTCTATCGCCCTTCACCTCAAAGGCGGGAACAAGGAGGAGATCATAGACGAACTCCTCGTCGCAGCGGCCAAGAGCGGCAAGCTCAAGGATGTCGCCGCGGCTCGGCGCTCCATCCTCGAACGAGAGCGTCGGATGAGCACGGGAATGAAGCACGGCATCGCCATCCCCCATGGCAAGACCGATGCTGTCGATTCCCTGATCGCCTGCATCGGCGTCTCCGACAAGGGAGTCGATTTCGATGCCCTCGACCGCGAAACCTGCAGGATCTTCATCCTCACCCTCTCGCCCTCCGACAAGACCGGTCCCCACCTCCAGTTCCTCGCCGAGGTCAGTCTCCTTTTCCGAAGCGAAGAAAAACGCCAAGCCATCCTCGCGGCAAAGGACGCCTCGGCCGTGCTCAGGGTCTTCACCGACCAGGAGTAAGACGAATGGCGCCGCAGCCCTGGTCGTCCGGCCCGGGCCATCGCGGGCATAAGGACAAAAAAACCGCCCCGTTTGCACGGAGCGGTTTTTTTTGCGACAGCGGAGAGTTTAGTCGAGAATGGCGAGGATGTCCTGCATCTTGACGATGAGATGCTCCACGCCGTCGATCTTGACCTGGGTGCCGGCATACTTGTCGTACATCACCTTGTCGTTCTCCTTCACCTTGATCACGTCGGTGTCGGTGCCTACGGCGACAACCACGCCCTCCTGGGTCTTTTCCTGGGCGGTCTGGGGAATGATGATTCCGCCCGCGGTCTTCGCCTCGCTCATCTGGACCTTGACGAGGACACGGTCTCCGAGTGGCTTGAGTTTCATGTGACTCTCCTTGAATAAGGTGTGCTGTGTATGGAATTAGTAGAAGCGAGGGAAATATACGAAAATCTAGGCTCGAGGGTCAAGCAAAAGCGAATTGACCTCCTCCCGCGGCAATCCCGGGATGGCTTTCGCGGGCTCCCGGCATTATCTTGAACTCGAAAGGGCGCATATCTTTCGGACAGACGCCCGCATCACGAGAGGAATACAGATGCCCAAGAGGAAAGATCCCTGGAACCGAAGCCGCAAAACAGGTCCCACCAAACCGCCGTCGCCCAAGGGCGAGCGGAATCCTCTCCTCCCCCTGGGCCCCGGAGGGACGCAGCTGCGCTTTTCCCTGGGCTACGCCGTCGCCCTCCTCGTCGGGGTGGCTCTTTTCAATTACTTCCTCCTCGGAAGCGATTCGACCGTCATTCCCTACTCGGCGTTCAAGGACAAGATCAAGGCGGGAGAGATAAACAAGGTCGAACTCGGGCAGAATTGGGATGTGGGCTGGCTGGCTAAGGCTCCGGACAAGCCCGCGTCCCGGCCCTCGCCCTTTCTCCAAATGGGAAGCCAGTCGGTTCCGACCGTAAAGACGGCTCCCGTCAACGATCCGACCCTCGTTCCCCTCCTGGAAGAGAAGAACATCACCTACCAGTCCTCGTCCCGCGAAAGCTCGGGCATGCTGGCCTTCATATTCTCCTGGGTCCTTCCCATCGCCTTCATGGTCTTCCTCTGGCGCATCGTCTCGAAGCGCTTCGGAGGGGCGAACTCGAACGTGCTCGCCTTCGGGCAGAACAAGGCCATGATCGTCGCCGAAGGCGACATCCCGACGCGCTTTTCCGATGTCGCCGGCGTCGATGAGGCGAAGGAGGAACTCGTCGAGGTTGTCGACTTCCTCAAAAATCCCAAGAAATATACGGATATCGGCGGCAAGATCCCGAAGGGGGTCCTCCTGGTCGGCCCTCCCGGCACGGGGAAGACCCTCCTCGCCCGCGCGGTGGCCGGCGAGGCCGGTGTCAGTTTCTTCAGGATGAGCGGAGCCGACTTCGTCGAGATGTTCGTCGGCGTCGGAGCCGCGCGGGTGCGCGACCTTTTCAAGCAGGCCCGGGAAAAGGCGCCCTGCATCATCTTCATCGACGAGCTCGACGCCATCGGGAAGTCGCGCATCGTCGGGCCCATGGGCGGCAACGACGAAAGGGAACAGACCCTCAACCAGCTTCTCGTAGAAATGGATGGTTTCGACGCGACGAGCGGCCTCATCATCCTCGCCGCTACCAACCGCCCCGACGTCCTCGATCCCGCCCTCCTTCGCGCCGGGCGCTTCGACCGCCAGGTCCTCGTCGACCGCCCCGACCTCATCGGTCGGGAGGCCATACTCAAGATACACGCCAAGCTGGTCAAGCTCGAATCCAGCGTCGATCTGGCCAAGGTTGCCCGAGGAACCCCCGGTTTCGTGGGCGCCGACCTGGCCAACATCGTCAATGAGGCGGCCCTCCATGCCGTGCGGCGAGGCCGGAAGAAGGTACAGGCCTCGGACTTCGACGCCGCCATAGAAAAGGTAGTGGCGGGTCTCGAGAAGAAGAGCCGCGTGATGAATCCGACCGAAAGGGAAACCATCGCCTGCCACGAGTCGGGCCATGCGGTGGCCGCGGCCTTTACGAAGGGCGCCGACCCCGTCAAAAAGATCTCGATCGTGCCGCGCGGCTTCGGCGCCCTCGGCTACACCCTCCAGCTCCCCATCGAGGATCGCTATGTCGTCACCCAGGACGAGCTTCTCGGGCAGATCGACGTCCTCCTCGGCGGCCGTGCGGCGGAGGAACTCCACTTCGGGAAGATTTCGACGGGAGCGGCCAACGATCTGACGAGGGCTACCGAAATCGCCCGAAAGATGATCGCCGACTATGGAATGTCGGAGCGCTTCCGCAACATGGCCCTGAATCGCCGCGGTCCCTCGATGATGGGACCGGGGTCCGAGCCGATGCTCGGCCGGGACTATAGCGAAGAAACCCAGCGCTACATCGACGAGGAGATAGCCCGCATGATAGCCGAGCGCTATGAAGGCGTGCTCGAGCTCCTGCGCACCCACAAGGCCGTGATAGACGCGGTGACGAGCACTCTCCTCGAAAAGGAAACGGTCGACGAAGCCGAATTCGTCAACTTACTCTCTTCAACCGCTACCTGAGTCGGGATATGTGACATTTGTACAAGGTAATGTCATATTGACCGAGGCAAGGCGGAAAAGGTATTCTCCCTTTGTTGACAGAATGTTAAGTAATGTCAGCAGGAGGCTTCTATGTCCGTCCTCATCAGATCCGTTGGTGTCCATATCCCCGAACGCAGGATTACCAACGACGAACTCGGCAAAATGGTCGATACTACCGACGAATGGATCCGCTCGCACACCGGCATTGGCGCACGGCACCTGGCGGCCGACGGGATGCTCACAAGCGATATCGCGGCCGACGCGGCGAAAAAGGCCCTCGCCAAGGCCGGTGTCTCTCCGAAGGAGCTCGATTTCATTCTCGTCGCCACGGCGACCCCTGATTTTCTCGGCTTTCCTTCCACCGCCTGCATCGTCCAGGACAAGATCGGCGCCCATGGCTGCGCGGCCTTCGACATCACGGCGGGTTGCACGGGCTTCATCTACGGACTTGAAATAGCCTCGAACATGCTCACGGCGCGCAGGGGCCATCACGCCCTCGTCATCGGGGCCGAGACCCTTTCCCGCGTCACCGACTGGACAGACCGCGCGACCTGCGTCCTCTTCGGAGACGGCGCCGGGGCAGTCGTCCTCTCCAATATCGAAGAAGGCGGTCGCGGCGTCCTCAAGACGATTCTCGGAGCCGACGGCGGCGGAGCGATGGACCTCTACCTCAAGCAGGCCGAAAGGACAAAGTCCTTTGAAAGGGCGCCGGCCATGGTGCCGAGCGTCATCATGAACGGCAAGAACGTCTACAATTTCGCCGTCAAATCGATCACGGTGCTGATCGAGCGCATCATGCACCTCTCGATGTACCGCCTCGAGGACTTCGCCTGGATAATCCCCCACCAGGCTAACGCGAGGATCGTGCAGGCTGCGGCCAAGAGGCTCGGCATCCCCGAAGAGCGCTTTTACATGAACATGGAGGAGTACGCCAACACCTCGGCGGCGAGCATTCCCATCGTCCTCGGCGAGATGGAAGAAAAGGGTCTCCTCAAGCGAGGCGACCTCCTCATGCTCCTCGGATTCGGCGCCGGCCTCACCTTCGGAGGCTCGGTCATCAGATGGTAAGCGGTGTAAGGATGGAGGAAAGACGATGAACAGAAGAGTCGCCATTACGGGCTACGGCGTAATCAGCCCCGTCGGCAATGACGTCCCGAGTTTCTGGAATTCGATCACCAACGGCAAATCGGGTATCGGCCCCGTCACCAAGTTCGACGCGTCCAAGCTCGAGGCGAGGATCGCGGCCGAGGTCAAGGATTTCGACACCAACCCCTATATGGAACGCAAGGACGCCCGCAAGATGGCGCTCTTTTCCCAATACGCCGTCGCCGCTGCCGTCCAGGCATGGAGGGACGCCGGCTTCGCCGAACCGCCGGCTGCCGAAGGCGAGGAGGCTCGACGCTGGGTCGGCCCCTACGACGCCGACCGCATCGCGACCGTCCTCGGTAACGGCATCGGCGGCATCGAAATCATGACCGAATCGCACCGAAAGCTCTTCGATGCTGGCCCGGGCCGCATGCCACCGATGACCGTGCCCATGATGATCGGCAACGAAGGCGCGGCCAATGTCGCCATGCGCCTCGGACTCCACGGCCCCGCCTACACTCAGGTGACTGCCTGCGCCTCCTCGACCGACGCGATCGGTCAGGCCCTCGACATGATCAGGCTCGGCCGCGCCGACGTGGTCGTCGCCGGCGGCACCGAGGCGACGGTCTCCGAATTCGCGATGGGCGGCTTCTGCAGGCTCCAGGCCCTCGCCACCAAGTTCAACGACAACCCCGAGAAGGCCTCGCGGCCCTTCGACGCGGATCGCGACGGCTTCATCCTCGGCGAGGGAGCCGCCATCCTCATTCTCGAGGACTGGGACAAGGCCGTGGCACGGGGCGCCCGCATCCATGCCGAGCTTGCGGGCTACGGCGGCAGCTGCGACGCCTACCACCTCACCGCCCCCGATCCCTCGGGCAAGGGCGGAGCCGTGGCGATCAAGAACGCCATCGCCGATGCCGGAATCAAGCCCGAGGATGTCGGCTATTTCAACGCCCATGGCACCTCGACCCAGATCAACGATCCCACCGAGACGAAGATGCTCAAGATCGCCTTCGGCGACCATGCGCGAAAAATGAAGATTTCCTCGACGAAGAGCATGACGGGCCACATGCTCGGCGCCGCCGGCGCCATCGAAGCCCTCGTCTGCGTGAAGGCGGTCGAAGAAGGCTTCGTGCCGCCGACCATCAACCTCGAGCATCCCGACGTCGAAGGCGGCTGCGACCTGGACTACGTGCCCAACAAGGGCATCGCGATGCCAGTGGAGTACGCAGCGTCCTCCTCCCTCGGTTTCGGCGGCCATAACGGCGTCCTCGTGATCAGGAGGGCCCGATGAGCGACAAGCCGATCCCGAGCGGTCCGGCGACCAAGGAAGAAATTCTTTCCTACATCCCCCACCGCGATCCCTTTCTCTTCGTCGACGAAGTGGAAGTCTCGGAAGGACATATAAAGGGAGCGCGGACCATACCCGTCGATTCCTGGTTCTTCAAGGGGCATTTCCCCCACTTTCCCGTCGTCCCCGGGGTCATTCTCGTCGAGACCATGGCCCAGATCGGCGGCTGCGGGGTCCAGCGCATGGGGATCGAGCCCGCGGGCACCTTCTTCCTCGCCAAGATCAGGGAGGCGCGCTTCCGCCGCCCCGTGCGTCCCGGCGAGCGATTCCATGTCGAGATTGACAACATCAAGGCGACACCCAATATTGTCCATCAGCGCGGTGTGGGATATGTCGACGGCGAGCCTGCCGTCGAGGCCGAATGGCTGAGCATCGCCGGGGGAGACCGCACATGATCCTGAAGCCCATGGTCCGGAACAACATCTGCACGAACGCCCATCCGAGGGGCTGCGAGGTCGAGACGCGAAAACAGATCGACTATATCGTCGCCCGGAAACCGCGCTACGACAGCCTTCCCGAAAAGCCGACGGCGGTCCTGGTGATCGGCTGCTCCACGGGTTACGGCCTCGCGAGCAGGATCGGCGCCACATTCGGCTTCGGCGTTCCGACCTTGGGCATTTCATATGAAAAGGCTCCGAGCCAGACGAAGACAGGCACGCCGGGCTGGTACAACAATCGAGCCTTCGAGGCGGCCGCGCGCAAGGCAGGCATAGCCGCGAAGACCATCGACGGCGACGCCTTTTCCAAGGCCGTCAAGGTCGAGGCCGTCAATGCAGCCAAGGAAATGGGACTCGTCTTCGACCTCGTCGTCTACTCACTCGCCTCACCCGTAAGGGTCGATCCCGATACGGGCGCGATGTATCAGTCGACGGTAAAGCCAATCGGTGAAGCCTACTCGGGACGGACGGTCAACGCATTTACCGGGCATATCGGCGAAGCCTCCCTCGAGCCTGCCACCGAAGCCGAGGTCGCCTCGACCGTCAAAGTCATGGGCGGCGAGGATTGGGAGCTCTGGATCGAGGCCCTGGCCGCGGGCGGTGTCCTCGCCAAGAAGGTGAAGACCCTCGCCTATTCCTACGTCGGGCCGACCCTCTCATGGCCGATTTACCGCGACGGCACCATCGGCCGCGCCAAGACCCACCTCGAGGCGACGGCGCCGCGGCTCAACGAGCGCTTCGCCGATCTCGAGCTCAGGGCCTACGTCTCGATCAACAAGGCCCTGGTGACGCGCTCGAGCGCCGTCATCCCCATCATTCCCCTCTACATATCCACCCTCTTCAAGGTGATGAAGGAGAGGGGCACCCACGAGGATTGCAGCGCCCAGATAGACAGGCTCTACCGCGATCGTCTCTATGCCGGAAAGAATGGCGGCATCCCCGTCGATTCCGAAGGGCGCATCAGACTCGACGACCTCGAGATGCTCCAGGGCGTGCAGGCCGAAATCGAGGCTCGCATGGCCCATATCACCCAGGAGAATCTCGGGAAGCTCGCCGATGTCGACGGATTCAGGGGCGATTTCCTCAGGGCTCATGGCTTCGAGGTTCCGACGGTCAACTACGATCTCGACATAAATCCGGACTACGACCCCCTTTCCACTTAGGTGAATCTCCTCATCCTCGATCGCGGCGAGGTCGGAAGCCTCATTCCCGCCGACGATCGAAGGACCCTCCATGTCGCTCGCGTCCTCAAAAAAGCGAGGGGCGAAGAGATCGCTGCGGGGATCCTGACCGATGGACCCTTCTCGAAGGCTCCGGGGAGCCTCGGCAGGGCACGAATAGAGAAACTCGACGGGGAGGGAATGATCCTCGAGTTCCAGGCCGAAACCGAGGCGCCGGCCCTCCGGCCCCTCAGGCTCATCCTCGGCTTCCCCCGCCCCATCCAAGGCGGCCGCCTCCTCAAGGACCTGGCGAGCCTCGGCGTCGCCGAAATCGTGCTCTGCGGAACCGAACTCGGAGAGAAGTCCTATCTCGAAAGCGACCTTTGGAAAAAGGGCGAATATCGAAAGGCCGTTCTCGAAGGGGCGGAACAGGCGGGCAATCCCCGACTTCCACGTGTACGACGAGAATGGTCCCTCAAGGCGGCCCTCGCCTCTTTGCGGGCCGGGCCAGTAGAGGCTGGGGAGCCGGATTGGGAGGCGGGCGGCAGCATCTGTCTCCACCCCGGAGAAAACGCCCTCCTCCTCGGCGAAGTCTCAGTCCTCGCACCCTTGAGTCTCGCCATCGGGAGCGAAAGGGGCTGGACAGAAGCCGAACTCGCCCGACTTTCCGCCGCGGGCTTCCAAGCCGCGAGGCTCGGCGACCGCATCCTCAAGACCGAGACGGCGGCCCTGGCGGCGGTTTCGATTTCGCTGTCGCGACTCGGGTTCATGTAGGACTCCCGCGTCTCGAACATGCGAGCTGTCCGCCGCCAGGCGGGTTTCAGCCTTTCGACTCTTCCTCGGCGAGAGCGAGGAGGAAATCGGCGAAGTCGACCGAGGCTTTCTTCTCCTCATCCTTCCAGGATCCCCGAGCGGCATGGTCCGCGTTATCCGCGACATAGCGAAAGGCGAGGAATTCCGGGCAGAGCCTGCGGTCGTGCCCGACTTTGACGCAGGCGCGAAGCAACGCGAGCTTGGCGATGGCGGCGGATTCCATGTCGAAAAGGCGGGCGCCGGTGCGAGAGGACAGAGCCCTCGCCGCCTCGCCATCGACCGGCGGCGCGTCGCCGGAGGCTGATCTGCAGAGACTCGCTTCCAGTCGCGCCGCCGTACAGGCACCGAGGGCCATCTCGACGAAGTCCTTTCCCGAGCCGCGGATGATCGGGCTTTCCATGCCTTCCCATGGCGTCATCCCAGCCTCCGCCCCTCGCGTCGATAGGTCGAGGTCGCACTCCACGAACTCGTCGCTGATCCAGAGCGAACCCACGTCCTCGCGCCCCAGGGCCGTGGAACAGCCAATTGATACGATGCGCCGGGCCTCGACGGCGTGGCGCGCGAAGCACCAGGAGGAGAGGGCCTTGCCGACGCCGCTCAGGGCCAGGCGCAAGGGAAAGCGCTCGGAATCCCAGACCCGCTCGTTGATCTGCCTCCATACGAAGGCCCGTTCCTCGAGAATAGATCGAGCCTCTTCGCGAAGCGCCACCATCGCGCAGAGGCGGGGGGAGGGCGGGCTGAGATCGGTGGGCACCGGCATGTAGGCGGCGCTCATGCGCCGGCCTTCTTTCCTCCCGATGAGCCTTTCGGCACCGAGTCGAGGAGTCTTTCGAGCTCGGCGACATTCGCGCGGAATTCGGAGCAGGCCGCCTCGATGGGCTGGGGACTCGCCATGTCGACCCCCGCCAACTTCAGGGCCTCGATCGGGTAGCGCGAACCGCCGGAGCGCAGGAAGGCGAAGTAGTCGTCGCGATCGGCCGGCCCGCCGCCAAGCACACGCTTGGCCAAGGCCATGCTCGCGGAGATCCCCGTCGCATATTTGTAGACGTAGAAGGCGCGATAGAAATGGGGGATGCGGAGGCCCTCGAGATCGCTCACGCCCTCGAGAACCAAGGCGGGCCCGAAATACTTCTCGAGCAGGACCCTATAGGCCGCGCGCAGGGAGTCGACCGTGAGGGCCTCGCCGCCTTCCTGCATGGCATGGGCCCTGTGCTCGAATTCGGCGAACATCGTCTGACGGAAGAGGGTCGCGACGATGCTGTCCACGCGATTGCTCACCAGCGAGAGTCTCGTCGCGTCGTCGGGAGCCCCCTCGTAGAGATGGCGGAACAGCAACTCCTCGTTGAAGGTGGAGGCCACCTCGGCCTCGAAGATCGTATAGTCGTAGCTTAGGAAGGGGTTCGAGCGGGCCGAATGCCAGGAATGCATCGAGTGGCCGCCCTCGTGGGCGAGGGTGAAGACGTCGTGGAGCACGTCGCTCTTGTAGTTCATAAGTATGAAGGGTTCGGCCGAGAAGGAGCCGGAGGAGAAGGCGCCCGAGGACTTCCCGCGATTCTCGTAGCGGTCAACCCATCCGCCGCGGAAACCCTTGCGGATCGTGTCGACGTAGGCCGCACCCAACGGCGCGAGGGCCGCGCAGACGAGGTCGACCGCCTCCTCGTAGCTTCGTTCGCCCTTCGCCTCGCGGGCGAGGGGCACGTAGACGTCCCAATGCCTGAGCTCGGGGAGCCCGAGGGCCCGCTTTCGGACTTCATAATACCTATGAAGAATGTCGAGATTGGCCCCGACGGTCGCGACGAGATTGTCGTAGACGCTCTCGCCGACATCGTCGGGGAAGAGCGCGGCCGCGCGGGAGCTCGCGAAATTGCGCACCTTCGCCTTATACACGTCGAGCTTGACGGATCCGGCGTAGAGGGTCGCGAGGGTGTTTCTATGCCCGTCGAAGCCCTTGTAGAAGGCCTCGTAGGCGCGCTGCCTCACGCCGCGATCGTGGTGCCTGAGCAAGGAGGAAAAGGTCGACTGCGTGAGGGGACGAGAGCCCTCGGGAGTCTCCACCGACCCGAAATCGAGGTCGACGTCGCTCAAGACCGAGAAGGCGTCTTCCGCCGTCTGGTTCGCCTCCGACTGGAGGGCGAGGAGGCGCTCCTCCGCCTCGGAAAGGACATGGGGCTTGAAGCGGAGGATCTTCCGGACGAAGACGCGATAGTCGGCGAAACGCCGATCGGCGAGGCATGCATCGACGAAATCCGCGGGAAGTTTCTGGAGGGTCGGGATGAACCAGGACCAGGCGGCCTCGAGCTCGGTGGCCACGCTCATGAAGCGTGCGAGACGGCCCCTCGAAGCAGCGTCGCCCTCATCCTCGCTCTGCCTGAGGTTAGCGTAGATGCCGAGTCTTTCGCCGAGGAGTCCATGCGAACTCCGCGCCGCGAGGATGGCGAGGAGGGTCGACGAGTCGGGCGCCCCCTCACTTCCCTTCGTTCGAAGCCCGAGCCCTTCGGCTTCAACGCGCAGCTTGCCGTAATCGGCGAAAGCTGCTTCCCACCCTGCATCGGAGGCGAAGAGGCTGGCGAGATTCCATCTTTCCCCTGCCGGAACATCGCTTCTTTCACGAATGCGCGATTCTGTCATTGCAGCACGCTCCTGAACGAGTATTTGCGCCGCGGGAAGGCGCGAAAAAGCCTAATGAGACTTGTCGGCTCCGGAGATATGGCTTCGACGGGGAGCTTGACGGGCGATCGCCTCGCTTCCTTCCTCTCGGCAGAGTCCGGCGCAGAACTCCTCCATTAACGCCAATGACGGCCCTTCGAGCGACTCGGGGAGGTCGTCCGGCCCGTGGAGCCTTTCCCAGGTCGAGGGCCAGGCCGGGCCCAGCTCGGCTCGGGAGGGAAGGCGTGCGACCGAGGGCGATGAGACTAGGCTTAGCCCATGCAGGAGCCCCTCGAGTTCGAGGGATGGGAGGAGGGAGAGGGCGAGACTCGGCATGCCTGCGAGGGCGAAGCCGAGATCGTCGGACCAGGGGAGGGGGAGCCTGACCGGGCTCGCCATGCCGAGCCTTATCGCCGCCGCGCCGGCCCTGCCTTCCATGGCGTCGAGGAGGGATTTCGCCACGTCGCCCTGGCCCTCCCAGCCCGGTCTGGAGGCCGTCGAGACGATGAGGCGCGAGCCTCGCCCAACGACATCGAGGATAAAAATCTGGGGCCTTGCCTTGCCGATCACCTTCTTGAGCCCCGTCGCGAGGGCATAGGCGCCTTGCGAAAGGGGATTTTCCAAGGCAGCTTCTTCGCCGTCGGTAAAAAGTAGAAGAATACCCTTCCTCGCTCGCGGGTCTGAGCGGATCCGCCGGCCGGCCCTCGCCAGCACGAAACAGGCTGCCGAATTATCGAGGGCGCCCGGGCTTCCGTCCACTCGGTCGTAATGGGCGACGAGAATGATCGAAGGAGGCCCCTGCCTCAGTCTGACAAGAAGATGTCGGCGCTCTCCGATGGCGAGGACCCTTCCCTCGAGGCCGACCCTGGCGAGCATGCCGATCAATCGGACCAGGCGATCGCAGCCGGGAGCCATGAAGGCCTGAAAACTCTCGTCGAGATCGGCTTCCGAGTCCAAAGGCCCAGGGCGGGAACTCATCTGCGCGATCGTGGCCTTGTCGTCGATTCCCGCGCCACCAAGGAGGCTACGAGGTTTCGGCTTTCGGCCTGGCCTCCTTCGAGGAGTTCAATGACGATGCGCGCGGCGACGGCTCCCTTTTCGAGCCCTGGTTGATGGATTGTCGTGAGGGTCGGCGAGGATCGCGAGGCCAGAGGGATATCGTCGAAGCCGGCGACGGACATGTCCATCGGGAGCCTGTAGCCCTTGCTCCTGAGCGCGTCATAGGCGCCGAGAGCGACGATGTCCGCCATGGCGACGATTGCAGTGAATTCCCCGCCCGATTCCGAGAGAAGCCTCTCAGTGGCCTCTCGACCGCCCTCGAAGGATTCGCCGGCGATGACCACGAGGGCGTCCGGGCCGCCGAGCTCGATTCCTTCCCGGGCCAGGGCCAGCCTGAAGCCCGACAGTCGACGTTGGCTCACAGGCGAGTGCCCCGAGCTGCCGCCGTGGGTCCAGGCCTCGGGGCTGAGTCTGAGGATGCCTATGCGTCGATGCCCAAGCTCGAGAACATGGGACATCAAGGCCTCGGCGGCGCTCTCGTCGTCGATGCCGATGTTGGGGACGGCGCTCGTGGAAGCTCCGTCGATGCTGACAAAAGGAAGATGGCGGCGAAGGAGAATCTTCGTCACCTCGGCGTCCGGCTCGAGGCCGATGGCCAGGATGGCGTCCACCGCGGCCTTTCGGGCCGCCTCCTCCGCCATCCCCCTGATCGGCGGGAGCATGCTGAGCGCGAGGCCGTGCTCCTCGCAGACCTCGCCGATGCCGCGCATGAGCTCGCAGAGATAGGGGTTTTCGAGCGATTCGGGAAGGGCCTGCGGAAGGAGAAGCCCGATCGCGCCAAGCCTCCTCGTCGCGAGGGCCCGGGCGACTGAATCGGGCTCGTAGCCGAGCTCGGCCACGGCGTCGAGGACCCTTTTGCGCGTCTGCTCGGAGATCCGCTCGGGGTCGTTGAGAGCGAAGGACACCGTCGTCTTCGATACGCCGGCCCGTGCCGCGATGTCCTTTATCGTCACTCGCATTCCGTGACCTCCGAATATATTATGATAGTTGCTACTTTCATTTTATCGATCCCGCCACCATGCCCTTGATGATGGATTTCTGCGCGATGAGGAAGAATATCACCACCGGGACCATGGCCATGAGAATGGCAGTCATGATGAGGTCCCATTGCTTGACGTAGGCGCCGGCGAAATTCGAGATGGCGAGGGGAATGGTCATGATCTCGTTGCCCTTCCCGAGCACCAGCAAGGGCAGCAGATAGTCGTTCCAGATCCAGATGCCGTTGAGCACGAGGACCGTCGCCTGGATGGGCTTGAGGATCGGAAAGACGATACGCCAGAAGATCTCCGCGCGGGAACAGCCGTCGATCGTCGCGGCCTCTTCGAGCTCCAGAGGGATGCTCTTGATGAAACCATGGAACATGAAAATCGACTGGGACATCCCGAAGCCGACATAGGCGAGGAGGATGCCTTGGAAAGACCGGAGGAGACGGATTCCGGTGAAATCGGTCACCGTCCTGAACCAGGACAGGAGGGGGAACATGACGATCTGGAAGGGAATCACCATCGCGGCGACGAAGGCCGTGAAGATCAACGTGGAGCTCCGCGAATGCGTGCGAACGAGTGCCCAGGCGGCCTGGGCGGAGAGCACATTGAGGAGGAGGAGCGAACCGGCGGTAATGATGATCGAGGAAAAGAAAGAGGACTGATACTGGATGTTGGGACTCGTCCAGATTTTGGCGATGTTGCCGAATAGCTCTCCCCAGTTCGTCGGCAGGGCGAGGGGATCGTTCGTGATCTCGAAGGGGCCCTTGGCCGAATTGATGAGGACCATCCAGAAGGGGAAGAAAAAGACGACGAAAAGGAGGAGACCGATAAGCAAGAGGAAGAGGCCGTTGTCGCGGTTTCGTTTCACAGCTCGATCTCCCTTTTCTTGTTCGCGTAGACCTGCATCGTCGCGATCAGGGCGAGGACCACGAAGAAGATCACCGCCCGCGCCTGGCCTTCGGCGAGGTTGTCGGAGCGGAAGGCCGTGTTGTAGATGTTCATCGCCAGGAGTTCGGTTCCGAAGATCGGCTTACCCATGAATATCGTCGAAGGCCCGCCGGCAGTGAGAGAGATATTGACGTCGAACTGCTTGAAGGAATTCACGAGGGTGAGGAAGAGGGTGATCGTGAAAGCCTGGGAGGCCATCGGCAAAGTGATGGCGATAAGGCGGCGGAAGGGACCGGCCCCGTCGATTTGGGCGGCTTCGTGGAGTTCGACGGGCACGTTCTCGATGGCTGCGACGTAGATCATCATTATGTAACCCGCGTACTGCCAGGTGCCCGCGATGACGATCGCGACGAGGGCGGGATAGCTCTTGGCGAGCATCAGGTTGTTGGGGTCCGCCCAGGCCTTGATCCCGAGGAAGGTCCCGAGCTCGGGGATGGCCGAGTTGAAGATGAACTGCCAGACGTAGCCGAGTATGAGGCCGCCGATGAGGTTCGGCACGAAGAAGCCGGCGCGGAAAAAGTTGCGGCCCTTCATCTTGCTCGTGACGAGAAGGGCGAGGCCGAAGGAAACCACGTTGATCACGACCATGTTCACGAGGGTGTAGCCGCTCGTGATAAGGAAGGAGTAGAGGAAGGATGGGTCCTTCAGGCTATCGACGTAGTTCGAGATGCCCCGAAAATGGAGGCCCGAGAGATCGCGCGCGTCGGAGGACCAGCTCGTGAAGCTATAGTAGACGCCGAGCAAGAAAGGAATGACCAGCACCATTAAGAAAGCAAAGAGCACTGGCGCGAGAAAGAGCCAGAACACGAAAGACTGGTCGCGTTTAGAACGCATCGCCTACCTCCGTTTCATCGGATTGCGCAGCATAGCATGGCGGAGACATCGCCGCGATGGGCGATAAACGCGATTGCCCGGCTACCTTGCGGCGACCGGGCAATCGAAATGGAACCGCGCCTCGACCCGCGCGGGCGCCAGGCCCGTCACGGGAGGAAGGCTCTTCCTTACTTCTTGAGGCTCTCGAAAGCGGCGGTCATCAGGCTGATGAACTTGGCCTTGTTGATGGAACCGTTGGCGAACTGGTTGTAGATCGGGGCGAGGGTCTTGGAGCGGAAGTCGTTGGTGAAGTCGTACTGGTTCCAGCTATAGATCTTGCCGGAGGCGGCCCAGGTCTGGACGGACTGCGAAAGCTGTCCCGTGGGCGAGAGCTTCACGTTCGAGTAGGCGGGGATCATGCCGGCGTCCTTGACCATGTAGGTCTGGCCGCGGTCCGTGGCGACCATGTCCTCGAGGAATTTCTTGGCGGCCTTGATGTTCTTCGACTTCGAGTTGATCACGTAGAAGGAGGGAGCGGAGACGAAGATGCCGTCGGTGGTGTCGGTCAGGGAACCGTAGGGCGCGAAGCCCATCTTGAAGGTGGCGTTAGCCTGGGCCATGTTGGGATCGACCCAATTGCCCTGATGGAGGAAGACGGCCTTCTGGTTGGCGAAGGCGCCGACCTGGGCGTCGTAGTTGCCGGTGGTGAGGACCTTCTTGTCGGCATACTTGAACATCAGCTCGACCCAATCGGCGTACTGGGCGAGGCGCTGGGGATCGACGGTGCCGGCGAGGAGGGCGTTGGTGACAGACTTGTCGCCATAGGCGAGGCCGTTGGAGAGAAGGGCGTTGAAGTCGTGGTCGGCGGTGACCCAGCCCATGTCGGGGCCGGCGGCCATCGATACGACGGAGTCGATGCCGAGCTGCTTCTTCATGCCGTTGAGCTTCTCGAAGGCGGCCTTGTAGGCGGCGTAATTATTCAGGGTCGCGGGATCGATGCCTGCCTTGGCGAGGAGGTCGGCGTTATACGCGAGGCCCCAGCCTTCGACGGCGACGGGGAAACCGTAGACCTTGCCGTCGACCTTGAAGGCGACGGAGGTGTTGGCCACCCACTTCGAATCGGAGAGGTCGGCAATGATGTCCTTCCACTCCGCGTAATCCTGGATACCGGCGATGCCGAAGATGTCGGGCATGTCGCCCGCCGCGAAATCGGCCTTGAGCTGGGTGCCGAGATCGACGTTGCTCGAGCCGCCGACGGACTTGATGGTGACATCGACCTTGTTGGCCTTTGACCAGTCCGCCGCATAGGCCTTGAGGGCCGCGTCGATTTCGGGCTTGCCCTGGGCGAGGGTGAGCTTGGCGGGGGTTGCCGAGCAGCCGGCGACCGAAACGGTAACGCCTGCAACGGCGAGGAGCGCTACGAATACCGCGAGCAGCTTCTTCATTTCTGCCTCCATGAGGGGAATTTGAACCGGTTTATCCGGGCCCTGCACTCGATTCCTACGAACCCGCTGCGGACCCAGTACCTGATCGAACTACTATAATAAGGGACTTCCTAAGGTTCAAGGGGGTCGACAAACCGGTTTACCAACTGAATGCTCCCGCCTTGCATGAGCCCGGACCCATACGCATACTTCGCGTGGCAGTTTCTCATGCTGCGGAAGGAGGGCGAGTGGATCGGGGGCGGATGCTTGCCAATGCACGAAAAGCCGGAGCCGACGAGGCCAATGAAGGCATCTTCTGGGCAAGGGTCGGATACGCGATCCCCGCCATCGACGAGGGATTCTCGCACTTGTATGGGGATGGCGCCGCCGCCCTGTGGAAAGAAAGACTCATCGCCCTCCTCGCAAAGTCTTGGCGTGAGCGCCCGGAGGATCTTCGAGAAAGGGACCGAGATACGGAGAAGGGTCCTTGGTATCTGCGACCCGGGCTCTCCGCGAGCATGCTGTATCTCGATCGCTTCGCCGGAGATTTTCGGGGATTCGCGAAAAAACTCGGATGGCTTTCGGAACTCGGAATCGACATCGTCCACCTCATGCCCTTCATGAAGTCGCCAGCGGGCGAAAACGACGGGGGCTACGCCGTGAGCGACTACCTCGAGGTGGACCCTCGCCTCGGCGTCGACGCCGACCTCCTGGGCACGGCGCGACTCCTTCACAATAGGAACATGTTCCTGGCGGCCGACCTCGTCCTCAACCATAGCTCCGACCGGCATCCCTGGGCCCTTGCGGCCAGGGCCGGCGATCAGCGTTATCGTTCCTATTATTGGTTCTTTCCCGATCGCGAAATCCCCGACCGCTTCGACGCGGCCATGCCCGAGGTCTTCCCGGAAACAGCCCCGGGCAACTTCACCTGGATCGCAGACTGCGAAGCCTGGGTGATGACCGTTTTCAACCGCTACCAATGGGATCTCAACTGGTCCAATCCCGAAGTCTTCGTGGAAATGCTCGCTGTCATCCTCGGAATGGCCAATCGCGGCGTGGATCTCATCCGCCTCGACGCCGTGCCCTATCTCTGGAAGCGCGCAGGAACCAACTGCCAGAATCTCCCCGAGTCGCACGAGATAGTGCGGCTTCTCAAGGCGGCGGCCTCGGTCGTAGCGCCGAGCCTCGCCTTCCTCGCCGAAGCAATCGTCCGGCCGGCGGAAATCGTGAAGTATCTGGATGCGGAGGGAAGGGAAGAGTGCCAACTCGCCTATCACGCATCGCTAATGGCCCTCACGTGGGAATCCCTCGCCACCAAACGGACGGGGCTCCTCCGCTCCTCTTTCGGCAACGAGACCCGTCTCGCCCCGGGCACCGCCTGGTTCAGCTATGCGCGTTGCCACGACGATATCGGCCTCGGCTTCGACGACGAGCGCATTCGCGGCGTCGGATTCGACCCGGCCCTGCACCGGCGTTTCCTCGTCGAGTGGTATACCGGCCGCTTTCCGGGAACCCACGCCTCGGGGAGGCCATTCATGGAGAACCCCGCCACGGGCGACGCCCGAATCTCGGGCACCTGCGCCTCCCTCTGCGGCCTCGAAAGGGCCCTCGACTCCGGCGACGGGAAAGCAATCGAGTTCGCGCTCAGGCGCATCGAACTCCTCCACGCCCTGATATCATCCCTCGTGGGCATTCCCCTGATCTACTCGGGCGACGAGATAGCGAGCCTCAACGATTATAGTTATGAGGAAGTGCCGGAGTTCGCCGCCGACAACCGCTGGATGCATCGGCCGAGGCTGGATTGGGAGGTCGCAGCCCGGGCGACCCGCGGAGAAGGCAACGAGGGCCGCATCCTTTTCTTTGTGCGCAGATGCCTCCGACTTCGCCGATCGCTCCCGGCCCTCGCGCAGGACGCTCCCTTCGAAGTCCTCGATTCGGAAGAGGGGCTTTTGGCGGTGCTGCGCATTCCTCGCGATCGGGAGGCAGATCCCCTCCTCGTCCTGGCCAATTTCACCGAGGAGGACAGATGCTACGAGCCCGATCAAAGGCGCCTCGATCCGGCCGGAGAGGGCATTGTCGACCTACTCGCGGAGGGGGCGGCCTTCGGCAGGGGTCCGATCCCCATCGCGGCCCTCGGCGTACGGTGGCTCGCCATGAAATGATCGCGCCTTCCATTGCCGCGATCGATCGCCTACTCTTTACCCCAGCAAGGAGAGCTTCGTGAAACAGATTACCGTCACTTACCCGACCGGAGACAAGGTCGCTTTTCCGGCAGGGGCCCGGGCGGCCGATGTCATCGGGCGCCTCGGTTCGCTCGACTGGCCGCTCGCGGCCGTATTGGTCAACAACGAACTCCTCTGCCTCGAGGCGCCCCTCCTCACCGACTGCCGCATCGAGGCCGTCACAATCGGCACGTCGGCGGGCGCCACGGTGTACCGCCGCTCCTTGTGCTATCTCTTGGCGCTTTCCTCGCGGGAACTCTGGCCCGATCGCCGACTCGTCGCTGGCATGGCCATCGGCACGGGTTTCTACCATCATTTCGAAGGCCTCGAAATGAGCGAGGCGGACATCGCCTCGCTCGAGCGGACGATGCTCGCCTACGTGGCCCGGGACGTACCCATCACCATCGAGCATCGGGCCTACCTCGACGCGATCGACTACTTCAAATCGAGCGCCCAGACCGACACGCTTTCCCTCCTCGAATCGACCAACGAGGCGGTCATCCGCCTCAATGTCTGCGCAGGGTTTCGCGACCTCCATGTCCAGCCCCTCGTGCCTTCGACCGGCGTGCTCCGAACCTTCGAGCTCAAGCCCTACCATGGCGGCCTCCTCCTCCGCTATCCGCACAAGGAGCATCCCGACACCCTTACCCCCTTCCATGACGATCCCCTCCTTTACTCCATCGCCGCCGAGTATCGCGAACGCGCGGAAATCCTCGGCATCACCTCGGTCGGAGCCCTCAACAGGATCAACGGCTCGAAGGGCATCAAGGACTACATGAAGGTGGCGGAGGCCCTCCAGAACAAGAAGATCGCGGCCATCGCCGACCGGGTGGCCGAACGCTCGAAAGACGTGAAGGTGGTTCTCATCGCCGGCCCTTCGAGTTCGGGAAAGACCACGACCTCCAAGAAACTCTCCATCCAGCTCACCGTCATGGGCTTCGATCCTCAGGTGATCTCCCTAGACGACTATTTCGTCGAAAGGGAAAAGACGCCCAAAGACGAAAACGGCCAGTATGATTTCGAATGCCTCGAGGCCCTCGACGTCGACTACCTCAACGAGCAGCTCCTCGCCCTATTCGCCGGGGAGGAGATCGAGCTCCCCGCCTTCGACTTCAAGGTCGGCTCTCGCAAGCCTTCGGGGAAACGGCTCAAGCTCAAGCCGAACCAGATCCTCGTGATGGAGGGCATACACGGCCTGAACGATCGCCTGACCCCTCGCATCCCGGCCGCGCAGAAGTTCAAGATCTACGTGTCAGCCCTCACCCAGCTCAACCTCGATGACCATAACCGCGTCTCCACCACCGACAACCGCCTCCTCAGGCGCATGGTCCGCGACTACAATTTCCGGGGGCACTCGGCCCTCGCGACCCTCAAGATGTGGCCCTCGGTCCAGGCAGGCGAGCGCAAACACATATTCCCCTTCCAAAACTCGGCCGACGCCGCCTTCAATTCGGCACTCGACTACGAACTCGGTGTCCTCAAGGTCTATGCCGAGCCCCTGCTCCGAACCGTGAAGCCGGATGCGATCGAATACGCCGAGGCGAAGCGACTTCTCGCCTTCCTCGACAATTTCACGCCCATCCCCGCCAGCGCGGTTCCGAAGGATTCGATACTCAGGGAATTCATAGGAGAGAGCGACTTCAAGTATTGAGCGCTTTTGCGATCGCGGTTGCGGCAGGCGCCAAGCGCCGCCGCGCTTGCGCAGGCTCAGCGGGCAGGCCTCTGCCGCGGGCAGGCGAGTTTTGGGCTTTTAAAAGGAATCCGAAATTGAAATTTGTCCTAGATTGAAATTTCATTTCGCAATCCCTGAAATTAGGTTTTATCTATTAAAACAGTATTCCCCTTTTTTTAATTGACCCCATGTTTGGGCGGTCCTATACTGCGCCAACGACTTTCATGCGCACATGCAAGGAGGGTTTCATGAAGAAAATGAAGGCACTCATCCTCATCGCCGCCATCGCGGCCGTCGGGTTGAGCGCACAAGTGAAGGGTCCGATCGTCGACAAGATTTTGATCGACGCGAAGACCCAGGAAGACATCGCGATCAAGGACGTATCGGCTGGCAAGTCGGATGTTTTCGACTACGGCGTCAGCGGCACCGTCTACAAGGGCTTGCCCGATAGCGTGAAGTCCACTCTCGACGCCTACACGACGACGGGCTCCCTCTACGAAGACCTCTATATGAACCCCTTCCCGAACGCGGCCCCCTATACGGGAACCATGAAGGACGGGACGGTCGTCTTCAATCCCTTCGCCATCCGCGAAATCCGCTTCGCGATGAACAACCTCATCAATCGCAAGAAGATCATCGATGAGATTCTGTCCGGCGCGGGCGAACCCATGTACACGCCCGTCCTCCCCGGTCAGCCCGACATGTCCAAGATCGGCCTTCTCGCCGGCAAGCTCGGCATCACCGCCACCGGCAACGAGACCAAGGCCCTCGCCGACATCGACGCCGCCATGAAAAAGGCCGCCGCTGCCGATCCGAAGCTCACGAAGTCCTCGGACGGCAAGTGGCTGTACAGCGGCTCCCAGATAGAGCTCAACTTCCTCATCCGCGTCGACGACCCGAGCGTGCGCGTGCCCGAGGGCAACTACATCGCCGCCGAGATCGAAAAGGCCGGCTTCAAGGTCAACAAGCTCCTTTACGACCGCGTCAAGTGCTCGTCCATCTGGAACAAGACCGATCCCGCGGAACTCCAGTGGAACATGTATACCGACGCGTGGGGAGGCGGCCAGGTCTACGCCTTCGACGACGGCCCCGTTTCCTGGATGTACGCTCCCTGGTCTTCCTTCATGCCGGGCGGCGGCAAGGCCGGCTGGTGGAACTACCAGAACGCCGAGCTCGACTCCCTCACCCAGGACTGCTACAACGGGCGCGTCAAGGACGTCGCGGAATACAACGCCAAGCTGACGAAGGCCGCCAATATCGGCCTCCAGGACGCTATTCGCGTCTTTATCGCGGCGACGACCTCCTACCAGGTCGCGAACAAGGACCGCTTCGCCTCCCGCATGCTCTGGGACCAAGGCGTCGGCATCAACAAGTATTCCTTCTACTCCGCCGACGTTAAGCCGGACGCCTCCGGCCCCTTCAAGGGCCAGAAGGTTCTCCGCATGTCCGAGTTCTCCTCCCGCGGCGCCCTCTTCATGAGCGCCTGGGATCCCATCGGGCCCGACGGCTTCGGCGACACGTACTCTTCGGCCGTCGTCAACAATCTCTCCGACATGGAGGTGATGTACAGCCCGATCACCGGCATCCCCTTCCCGGCGACCGCGTCCTGGCTCGACGCCAACGGCAAGTCCACGGTGAAGACCGGCTCCATCGATTTCTCCAAGACGCCAGCGGTCGGCTCCATCCAGGTTCCCGCCAATGCCGTGCTGTGGAACACCAAAGACCAGAAGTGGGTATCCGGCATCAACTATCTCGACGTCAAGGGCGACGGTTCCGAGTACGACTATGTCAAGGTAAGCCCGGCCGACAATAAGGCCTGGTCCGAGGCCACATTCACCTTCAAGTTCGGCAGGTGGCACGACGGCCGTAACATGGACATCAACGACTACCGCTACGCGATGGCTCGCCCCTACGACCTTTCCTACAAGCATGGGCCGAACGACAAGGTCTACGAGGAAGCCTACGCCGGCGCCGTCAACCCGAACCTGCCGCGCGTGAGGGGGGTCGTGTTCAACAAGAACAACACCATCACGGTCTATGGCGACGTCAATTACCCGATGGACGAGGGTACTCTCGCCTCCCTCCTCTGCCCCACCCTCCTGGTGCAGGCCTCCAACTATGGCGACGTTATCCCTTGGCCCATCCATGAGGCCCTGAAGAAGATGGTCTCCGACGGCTCGAAGTCCGGCACGCAGTGGGTTTTCAACTCGAACGGCGATTTCTCCGAGGTCGACCTCCTCAACGACAAGTGCACCGACGACATCCTCGCCAAGCTCCAGGACCTCTCCGCCAAGAAATGGGTGCCCGAGTCCCTCGCGGGCTTTGTGACGTCAGCCGAGGCCGTCGCCGCATACGACAAGTCCATCGCCTTCATCAAGGCGCATGGCCATGCCGTCATCTCCAACGGCGGTTTCATCCTCGACAAGTACGACTCCAAGAACAACACGCTGGTCCTCAACGCCAATCGCGACTCCAAATATCCCTTCCCGAAGGGTTGGTTCACGAAGCAGCTCTCGACGACCTACCCGCGCATCGATGGCATCAAGGTGGGCACCTTCGCCAAGGGTCAGGACCTGAAGGTCAGCGTCACGATTTCCGACGTTGCCTTCCCGGCCGGAACGGCGAAGCCGCTCGTCAAGGGAGATGTGAAGGTGACGATCGTCGCCGACAAGGAAATCGTCGTCAAGGCGAAGCTCGGGAATTCGGGAACCGCCGAAGCGACCTTCAAGGCCGCCGATCTTTCCGGCCTCAAGATGGGCGCCTCCTACCCCGTCATCGTGGAAATCGGCTCGGCGATCGGTTCGGCCAACCTGATCGCCTTCTGAACCCGCAGTAAGAAATAGCCATTTCGAGGAGGGGAAGCCGTCGGCGCCATCGCCGGCGGCCTCCCCTCCTCAATATTAGGACCCCTAGCAGGTCGCCGAAATATTCGAAGCATTTCGACGGCCAGCTAGGTAATTGCTCGAAACCCTTGCGCTTTTCTGCGCAATTGCGACATTAAGGTAGGGTAGAAAGAGCCGCCCTCGGCATTTTCTACCCCCTGCTAGGACGAGCCCATGTACTGGAAATACGTTATCCGACGGGCGATCTACGGGCTCATGATGTACATCGTCATGATCGCCGTCTACTCGACCCTCTTCAACAGCGTCGCCGACAAGACGATGCGAGCGCAGATCGACGAGCAGGTCGCCCAGGAATCGCGCACCTGGAAGAACATGACCTCCGATCAGCGCGACCTCCGCCTCACGGAGAGGAAAGCCGAGAAGATAAAGCAATATCATCTCGACGATCCCCTCGTCGCGCGGATATTCTACCGTTCCCTCAGAACACTTACCTTCGATTTCGGCAATTCCACCACGATAAAGGCCTCGAGCGGCGATCGCGCGGTGATCAACATTATCGGGGAGGCCTTGCCCCGCACCATCGTACTCTTCTCGACCGAAGTTCTCGTCGTGACCCTACTCGGCGTCGCGATGGGGCTCTACGCGGGCAGAAAGCCGAACGGCCTTTTCGATCGGACCGTCTCAACCCTCACGATGATCACCAACGGCTTGCCTTCCTGGTGGCTCTCGATGCTCGCCATCATGGCCTTCGCCTACAGCGTACCTATCTTCCCGTCGGGAGGGTTGCATGTGAATCCGGCGCCGACGGGCTTCCAGGGATTCCTGGATTATCTCTGGCATCTCTCCCTTCCCCTCCTCACCCTGTCATTCCTCGGCGTCTGGGGCACTGCCTATCTCGTGCGCAACATCGTGCTCTCCAACCTCCAGGAAGACTTCGTCATGGCGGCCCGCGCGCGCGGGGTGAGCGAACGCCGGGTACTGTTCGGCCACACTCTCAGGACGTCGATGCCCGCGATCATGACCATGGCCATCCTCGGCCTCTTCTCGTCGATCGCCGGCAATATCATAGTCGAGGGAATCTTCAACTGGCCCGGCATCGGGAACCTCTACTTCGAGGCGGTTCAGCAGAACGACGTCCCGATCCTCATGTCGACCCTCGCGATCGAGACCCTCCTCACCATGGCGGGTTTCATCATTCTCGACGTGATCTACGGCTTGCTCGATCCGCGCATCAAGGTAGGAGGCGCCGCATGAACCTGAAGGACAGCCTCGACTCCCTCCGCGGATTCTGGGAGGAATTCTCCAAGGTGAAGACCGGCCTCGTGGGGCTCGCAATCCTCATCGTCTTCGTGCTGCTCGGGCTCTTCGGTCAGTGGCTGGTACCCTTCCCCGAGGCGACGAAGCACTGGCTCGATATCACCTATTGGGAAGACAACCCCCAGGCGGCTCCTCCCGTGTGGACGAACTGGTTCAGCGCCAAGAAGGGCCCCCCCTCCCTGATACTCACCTCGCCGAAGGTGGAGAAGACCTCGACGGACAACGGTATGGTCATCCAGACCTCGACCTTCGATTTCAAGGACAATTACGATCTTCCGCCGCGCGACCTCATTGTCCGCCTCGGCGGGAACGGCCCCATCCCGACGAAGATCGCGATATTCCGCCCTGACGGCTCGGGCGGCGAGATATGGAGGGACCAGCTCCAGCTCTCGCCCGATCAGCCGACCAGGGTTTCGCTCGCCCATTCCGCGGCCAGCGGCGTCATCGATTTCATTCGGAGCGCGAACGAGAACCTGGCCTTCAGCATGGATCCGACGCTGATCAAGCCGGTGACACTCATGTTCTCGCAAATCGACCCGGACATGGTGAACAGCCCGAAGCCGATGAAGGGGCCGTACAAGATAGTCGTCACGCAACTCGTTCCCTCGACCGACTACAAAGCCGACATCCCCACGATCGGCCTCTCGGGATACGTCGCGGGTATCTTGGGCACCGACAAGATGAAGCGGGACATATTCACGGGGATCATCCTCGGGATCAAATGGGCACTCATAATCGGCATCCTCACCTCCGTGATATCGGTAGTAGTGGGGGTACTTCTCGGCATAATAGCCGCGTATTTCGGAGGCGCGGTCGACTGGGTTCTCACGAGGCTCTACGAGCTTATCTACCTCCTCCCGGTCCTCCCCTTCCTCATCGTCGTGTCGGCGATCTTCAAGCCCTCAATCTGGACGCTGATACTCCTCATCTGCCTGTTCTTTTGGACGGGCTCCTTCAAGACGGTCTATTCGATGGCCCTGCAGATCAAGGAAGAAACCTTCGTGGAGGCCTCGAAGGCCCTCGGCTCGGGAAGTTGGCGCATCATTGTCAAGCACATCAGCCCGATCCTCCTCCCCTATTCCTTTGCGTCGATGGCCCTGTCCATTCCCGCCATCATTGTCTACGAGGCGAGCGTGAGCCTCCTCGGACTCGGCGACTCGACTATCGTGTCCTGGGGCCAGATACTGCAGGCGGCGCTTACGAACGGCGCGGTCATCAACAATCTTTGGTGGTGGGTCATACCGCCGGGACTCGCCATCGCCCTCATGGGGATGTCTTTCGCCTTCCTCGGGACGGCGCTCGACAAGATCCTCCATCCCAAGCTCAAGACCAGGTGAACGAGATGAGCGAAACAACCAGCACTGTTAAACCCGTTCTCGAGGTCAAGGATCTCAGGCTCCACTATTTCACGTCGAAGGGGGCCGTGAAGGCCCTCGACGGCGTCTCCTTCGATCTCATGCCCGGCGAGGCCCTCGGCCTCGTCGGTGAGTCGGGCTGCGGCAAGACCACGACGGGGGTCGCCCTCCTCAACATGCCCTCCCCCCCCGGCCGAATCGTCAGCGGCTCCATCGTCATCGACGGCACCGAGATCGTCGGCATGCCCGAGAACGAGCTTCGGCGGACCGTCCGATGGTCGAAGATCTCGATGGTCTTCCAGGGCGCGATGAACTGCCTCACTCCGGTCTACACGATCCGCAAACTCATGGTGGAAACCTGGAAGGAGCACGCTCCCGACGCGAGCTTCGACGCCGCCGCCATCGAGGAGCGAATGCTCAAGTACACGAGACGCGTCGGGCTTCCCGATCACGTCCTCGGACGCTATCCTCACGAACTTTCCGGAGGGATGAAGCAACGCGTCGTCATCGCCATGGCCCTTTTCCTCGAGCCCAAACTGATCGTCATGGACGAACCGACCACGGCCCTCGACGTCATCGTTCAGGCGCAAATCCTCAACCTCATTAAGGAACTCAAGCGCGACCTCGGGCTCTCGTATATCTTCATCACCCACGATCTCGCGACCGAGGCGGAAGTGGCAGATCGCATCATGGTGATGTATGCGGGCAAGATGGCCGAGCTCGGCATGAGCGAGCAGATATTCGCCGCCCCCGATGCCGGCGCCGCCTCGCCCGCGAGCCACGGCTCGCCCGCGACCTACGGCTCGCCCGCGACCTACGGGTCGCGAGGTCCCCTCCATCCTTACACTCAAAAGCTCCTGGCCTCGACACCATTGTTGCGCAAAAAAGTGAGCGAACTCGCCTTCATTCCCGGCGCCCCTCCGGATCTGATTGCGCCGCCTCCAGGTTGCCGCTTCGCGCCGCGATGCCCATTTGCCCGCAAGAAATGCAGCGAAGCCGAGCCGCCGGTAGTCGAACTGGAACCGCGGCATCTAGTCGCCTGCTGGAAGGCCATGGAGGATCCCGCCTATGCCGTCTCCTGAAAACAGCCACGCCGGCGCCAAGACGCCGATAGCCCTCGAACTCAAGAATCTCCGCAAGGAATTCCATGTTCATCGGGGCAAGACCATCATCAAGGCCGTGGACGGGATCAGCTTCAGCTTGAAACGAGGTGAGATCCTCGGTCTCGTCGGCGAATCGGGCTGCGGAAAGACCACGACCGGCAAACTCGTGATGCGCCTCCTCAAGCCTTCGAGCGGATCCATCATCGTCGACGGTGAGGACACGACGGCCGAATCGGCCAATTCGAAGGAAAGCGATTTCGCCTATAGAAGGCGGGTCCAGATGATCTTCCAGGACCCCTACGCCTCGATGAACCCTCATTTCAAGATCCGCGACGTCCTCGAAGAGCCCCTCCTGATACATAAGGTCGGATCGACGAAGACCGAACGCACTGAAATGATCTCGGAAGTTATGCGGAAGGTAAAGATGACGCCCGTCGAGGAATTCCTCGACCGTCATCCGCACATGCTTTCGGGCGGTCAGCGCCAGCGGGTCGCGACGGCGCGAACCCTCATACTCCGACCGGAGATCATCGTGGCCGACGAGCCGGTATCGATGATCGACCTATCGACACGAGCGGAAATCCTTCAGCTTATGAAGACCATCCAGCAGGAGATGGAGCTCTCGTTCATCTATATCACCCACGATATTTCCACGGCCCGCTACTTCACCGACCGCATCGCCGTCATGTACCTGGGCCGCATCGTCGAGATCGGCACGCAGGACGAGGTCATCGACGATCCGAAGCACCCTTACACGAAGGCCCTCATCCAGGCGGTCTGCGAGCCGGTCTCGGGAAGGGTCGGCATCATGAGGGAACTCGAAATCAAGGGCGAGATTCCCTCGGCGGCTAATATTCCTTCGGGCTGCCGCTTTCATCCCCGCTGTCCCTACGCCACGAAGGAATGCTCGGAACAGCCCGAGCCCGAATTGATCGACGTCGGTGGCGGGCATGAGCAGGCTTGCAGAAGGTGGAAGGAAATCTAGCCCTTTCTCGGCCCTTCGTTCCATCGCCGCGCCGAAGCGTCGCCTGGGTTTGCCAGGTCGACGCTTCGGTTTTTTTCTTGATGAACGAGCGAAGCCGGTGCCAATGGCCTCATTGAAGCTTGAAGCCCGCGCATGCGATTATCGCATCATGAAAGATTTCGCCGCCCTCGGGCTGCATGCATCGGTGGCCCAGGGCCTCGCCGCCCTCGGATTCGAAGGCCCGACCGAGGTACAGACGAAGGCGATTCCCGCGATCCTCTCCGGAAAGGACCTCCTCATGGAATCCGAGACCGGCACGGGAAAGACCTTCGCCTACCTTTCCCCGGCCTTCTCCGCCATCGCCGCGCTGCCGGAAAACGCGGCCAAGGGACCGATTGCCCTTGTCGCCGCGCCGACGCAGGAACTCGCCGTACAGATCGGCCGAGAGGCGGAGAAGCTAGCCACGGCCTCAGGCCTCGATGTCGAAGTGGCGGTCATCCTGGGCGGCTCGCCGATCGCCAGACAAGAGGTCCAGCTCAAACGCGGACCCCGTCTCATCGTCGGAACCCTCGGACGGCTCGCGGACCTCGCCTTCGCGAGAGCCCTGAAGCTCGGCTCGATTCGCTTCCTCGTCCTCGACGAGGCCGATCGACTTTTCGCCAAAGAAACAGAGGAGCTCTGCGGACGTCTACTCGAAGCGGCACCCCGCAGCGCCCAACGCATCCTCGCCTCAGCGACCCTGCCGTCGCGAACCAGAACCATAGCAGCTCCTTGGCTCCGCGAACCGGTCGTGGTGGATACGGTCTCTACCGCAGTTCTGGGCGGCGATATCGAGCATTGGTGTTTTTATTGCGATTCGCGGAAACGCCTCGATTTCATGCGCCGATTCGAGGCCGCGTTGAAGCCGGAGCGTTGCCTCGTCTTTCATTCCAATGCCGCACGCCTCGACAAGCTCCTCGAAACCCTGCAATCCTTCGGCCTTCCTATCGCTGCCATCTCCTCCCGCCGCGACAAGGAGGAGAGGAGGGTCGCCCTCGAGCGCTTTTCGAAGGGGGAACTCCGCTATCTCCTCACGAGCGACCTCGGCGCCCGCGGACTCGACATCGCGGACATAAGCCACGTCGTTTCCCTTGACCTGCCCGAGGAGCCCACGGTGTACATCCACAGGGCGGGGAGGACGGGAAGGGCGGGGGCGAAGGGCGTGTCGATCGTTTTAGCGGACGCGGTGGAGCTCAAGCGCGCATCCCGCTTCGCGCAGCGCGGCGAATTTGTCTTCAGGACGAAGGTCCTCCGCGAAGGCACGGTCTTCGAGCCGCCCGTGGAGGAATTCTTCGCCCTGGTCGAGAAATCCGAGGAGGATCGGAGATCCGCGCGCGGCAGATGATCCCTCCCCTCGCCCGATCCCTTTTCTCCGCCTCACGAGCGATCTCAGGCGAAACCCTGCGCGCCATCGCCAATCCTAATTGGAACGATGCGGAGGCAAAGATCCTCATCGTAAGGCTCTCGCCCATACGCGACGTCGACCGCTCGAGTTCCCATAGCATTCTTTTCTCCGAAGTTCGGGCCGCCCTCCCTGGGGCCTATGTGGACTTCGCATTCTTCCCCGATCGCGGGGACCGCGACCTCATCGCAAAGTTCGAGGATGCCGACCGCGAAAACCCGACTATTTTCGGCGATACCCCGGTCCCGGCGACGTGGCCCTGGTTCTTCGGAGCCCAGAGCGGGGAATCCCCGGCGAGCTTCGATCTCATCCTCGTCTCGAACGCCTTCGGGCTCGAACTCGTCAACCTGCCGCGGCTCTTCGCGACCTCAGGAATCCCCTCGCGAGCAACCGCTCGACTCGCGGCCGCCGAGCCGATGCCGATCGTGATCCTCGGCGGCTCGAACGCCGGGCAAGCGGCCGCCATCGTCGAAGCTTCGGGCGATGGCCTCGTCGACGGAGTCTTTCTGGGCGAGGGGGAAGGCGCGATCGGCCCCCTCGCGAAGACGCTCACGGATCGCGACCGAGGCCGAGGCGAAAGGCTTTTCGCCGCCTCGTCCATCGAGGGCTTCTGGCCCGCCACCCACCCCGAACTCAGGGTCCATCGTCGCATTCTCCACGACTCGCCGCCTCCCCTCCTTTCCTGGCCGCCCTTCGACACGCCCGAGGCGAAGACGGCGCGGCTCCAGATCACCGCTGGCTGTCCCGGCTATTGTTCCTTCTGCTTCGAGGGATGGGATCGCCGCCCCTATCGCGAGCTCCCCTTCGAAGCCGTCGTGGAAGCCGCTCGGGAAATAAAGGCTCGGAATGGGATAGAGACCCTGGAGGTCTACAGCTTCAATTTCAATACGCACGCGGACATCTTCAAATTGTTGTTTGAATTGGGTCGTATTTTCAAGAACGTCAATCTCATGAGCCAGAGGCTCGACATCCTCGCCCAAACGCCCTCACTCGTCACTGCCGAGCTCGCCTCCGGCAAGCGGAGCTTCACCCTCGGCGTCGAGGGGATTTCGGCGCGCATGAGGGCCTATTACCGCAAAGGCCTCGACGAGGAGGGACTCGCCCGCCTCATCGAACTCCTGGTGCGCCCCGAGGTCCGAGAAATCAAGCTCTTCTACATAATCGCCGGATTCGAAGATGAGGGCGACCTCGACGAGTTCGCCGCCTTCACGAAGCGCCTTGCCGAGAGAAGGAAGGAAATCGCGCCGAATTTGCGGCTTCTCGCCTCGGCCGGATATCTCGTCCGCCTTCCCGGCACGCCCCTCGGTCACGCCCCCCTCATTTTCGATGAAGGGCCTTATGCTACGATTGCCGAAGGGCTGGCGAGGGCCTGCGCAGACTCGGGCGTCGAATGGAGACTCGCCGTCCATTTCGACGAATTCTGCGCCGACCAACTCCTGTCCCTGGGAGGCGGGAGGCTCCTCCCCTGGCTCGAAAACCTCGGCAATGAAAGGCCGGGACTCGTGTACGATGGAAGCCTCGGCAAGGGCGTTTGGCCGAACCTCGAGGCCTTCGCTCGCTCGCGGGGCATCCTCGACGAGGCTCTTATCGCGGAAAAAGGCCCCGATGCAACACCTCTCTTTCCTTTTTTAGAGTCTCGAGATGAGGCCCCGGTCCTGCATCGCGAGTATCTCAAGGCCAAAGCCTTTATAGATCGTACGAGTTGCCTTGGCGGGCGCTGCTCGGACTGCGGGGCCTGTCCCGACCCTGAGTCGCGCCTCTTTCTCACGAGGCATCGGATCCTTCCGCAGGAAGGCGAGGGCAACGGGCGACTAGAAAAGCTGGCCCTGGCCAAACGCGGCTTCGCGAGAATCCTCGTCGAAATGGACCGGCCGGCGAGCCTCGCGGGCGCATCGATAGAAGCACAGGAAGCCTGGCTATTCTCGCGAATCTGCTCCTTTCCCGAGGGGCCTAAGGCGCTCTTTTCAGTCCGGCTCGCCTTCCCCCTTCCGGACAAGGCCTTTGGACTCGCGCCGGGCTCGACGGGATGGGCCCGCTTCGAGCTGGAAGGACCATCGGCGGTCGCCCTCGCGGCTATGGCGAGGACGGCGGGCTTTGAAACAGTCGAGGCAGAAGACGGACCGACAGAACTCGAGGTGAGGATTCGCTTGCCCACGGGCTTCGACCGACTCGCAAAGATCCTGCAAAAGTCCGAAGCCGCGCCGGTCGCGGAGAATTCCGCAAATCTCGCGCGCAAGATCGTAGCGAAGTGGCTTTCGAAATCACGGATGGCCTTCACCGAACGACGAGAGGGCCTCGCCTGGCTTTTCGACATCGCATCGCGCGATCTCGCCAAAAAGGCCGTCTTTGCGGCCCGCGTCGAAAACAACGACATCTCCCTGTCGGTCGGCCCCAAGGTACGGCTTTCTGGCCTGGGCGAGGGTCTAGGAACCCGCCTCCCCTCCCTCCTCGCCGCGGAAATCCGGCTGACGCTTCGCTGAGCATCGCGGGCTTCAATGTCGGGATTCCTTGCGTCTAATCACCAGAGGTTGCTTCTCGAACAAGCCCTCCGGGCAGTTAGCGGAAAGTCCCCGAACAAGGCGACATTTCGTCGCGCCCAGCTTGGAAAAGAGGGTTACCTAACTTGGGGACGAAGATTCCCCAACTTGGGGATAGGAATTCCCCAGCTTGGGGATGACCATTGCCCAGCTTGGGCATGATCCAAGCCGAACCTGGGCGAGGGCCGACCTCACGCTGGGCTCGACGCGCTCCCTGCCTGGCAATGGGCAATTCTCAATCTGCAGTGGAAGGAAGAAGCTAGGGTACGGCCCGCGACCCTTCGCGGAGTGCTCGTCATTGCGAACCTTGAGGGTCGTCACCAGTGCGACTTCAGGCGCTGAGCAATCCTGGCCGGCGAGTTCGAAATCCTTCGACCCTTTCAACCCGCTTCGTAGCGCGCCATGCTCGTCGGTGTCTCGAAGACCTCCACGGCGTGGAGAGGCGCACCTGGGAGGATGGCGAGGATGCCGTCGAAGATATGACGCGCGATCCGTTCCGCGCTCGGGTCGTCGCCGAAGGCGGGAAAATCGTTGAGATTGCGATGATCGAGCTCACCTGCGACCTGTCTAAGGGCGGCCTTGAGTTCACCAAAGTCGAGCAGCATCCCTCCCTCACCGAGAGTCTCACCCTTGGCCCAGGCTCGCACCCTGTAGTTGTGCCCATGGAGTCTTTCGCACTTGCCTCGATAGTGGGAAAGAAAATGCGCGGCTGCGAAATCGGTTTCGACGCGAACGTAATACATGGCGACTCCTCTAGTGCGTCACGCAGAGTATGCCATTTTGAATCGAATTGGAGTAGTGCGAGAACAGGCACCCGGGCGGTCGCAGCCTCATTCCCTACCAGCGACATCCACGAGAAAAGGGCTGATAGCGCAACTAGCTCCCTTGAAGCTCCTTTCGGCCTCTGCTAGTGTTTCGCGATGTCGCGCAGACTTTCATCCCTCGTCGCAAGGCTGGCAGCCCTCGAAAGCTCGGGCGATCCCGACACCGAGATCCGGGGCCTCGCCTACGATTCTCGGGCCGTAAAACCGGGCTATCTTTTTTTCGCCCTGCCCGGCATCCATGACGACGGCGAACGCTGGATCGCCGCGGCGGTCGATTCGGGCGCCTGCGCCATCATCCATCGCAACGGGATTGCCGACAAGCGTCCCGGCGTTGCCTATATACGCGTCGCCGATCCACGGGCAGCCATGTCGCCCGTTGCGGATGCCTTCTACGCGTCACCCTCCCGCGACCTCACGGTGATCGGAGTGACAGGCACCGAGGGCAAGAGTACGACGGTTTATCTCATCTGGCAGCTTTTGAATCTCGCAGGTTACAAGGCCGGCTTCTTCTCCACCGTCATGTCGGACTCGGGGGCGGGCGAGCTCCCCAATCCCGAACACCAGACGACCCCCGAGGCCACGGCGGTCCAGCGGATGCTCGCCTCGATGCGCGACGCGGGCATGGATTTCGCCGTGGTCGAAGCCTCCTCACACGGTCTCTCCCCCCGAACCTCCCGTCTCGCGGATGTCGCGTTCGATGCGGGTGTCTTCATGAACGTGCGGCACGAGCACCTGGAATTCCATGGTAGTTGGGAACAATATCGCCACGACAAGGCCAATCTCTTCCGCGCCCTCGACGCCGTGGCGCACGACAAGATCAGGGGCGGAAGGCGGATTGCGGTTCCGGCCTTCGGCGTGGCCTGCGCCGATGATCCCTCGGCCGCTTATTTCGCGAAGGCGACGGAGCATCGGACCCTCACCTTCTCCTCCAAGGGCGCCGAGGCCGATTTCCTCGCGCAGTCGATAGAAAGCGACGCGGCGGGAAACAGCTTCCTGCTCCGCAGTCCTGAAGGCAGCTACGAGGCGCGCATCGAACTGCCGGGAGCCTTCAACGTCGACAATTGCCTGGCAGCTGTCGCGACGGTCTCGGAGTCTGCCGGGCTGCCCGTCTCCGTGCTGGTCCCCTTGTTGCCGCGCCTCAGGCCCGTCCTAGGCCGCATGACAGGCGTCGATCTCGGCCAGCCCTTCGAGGTCATCGTGGATTATGCCCACACTCCCTCGTCCTTCGAGGCGATATTACCCCCTCTTAGACTGAGGGCGCGCGGTCGGCTCATCGTTCTTTTCGGCTCGGCGGGCGAGAGGGACAGGGCCAAACGCCCCCAACAAGGCGCGATCGCCGCCGCCTGCGCGGATGTCCTGATCCTCTCCGACGAGGACCCCCGAGGAGAGGAGCCTATGGCCATTCTCGAGGAAATCGCGCGGGGCGCCGAAGCGGGAACCATCGGAAGCGAAGCCCGAAAAGCTCTCCTCTCCCGCGGCGTCGACCTCTTCCTCATCCCCGACAGGAGACTCGCCATTCGCCGTGCCTTTTCGCTCGCGAAGTCCGGGGACATCGTCCTTCTCCTCGGCAAGGGGCACGAAAACTCCATCATCTATCGGGACGGGGCGATTCCCTGGGACGAATTGTCCGCGGCTCGCGAGGCATTGGGCGAACTCGGCTATAGCCGAGGTGGTTCGGAGAGACCTCGATCGGAAATCCCTCACAATTGATCTTTCCAGGTATGTAAGCGCCGAAGGGGCGGAATCAGGAGTTGACATGAAACGCGTCGTCATATTGTACGGTGGAAAATCGGGCGAGCACGAGGTCTCGCTCCAGTCGGCGGCGAGCATCGTGCGTCACCTGGATAAAGAGCTCTTCGATCCGATCCTCGTTTCCATCGACAAGGAGGGAGCTTGGCTCCTCCAGGGGCCCCATGTCCTCGCGCGGGCACTGGCGGGAGAGCCGAGGCTCGCCATCGGCGCGGGGGCTCGTGTCTTCATCGCCCCCGCTTCTGGCCTCATAGCAGCCGACGCAGGAGTAAATGTACCTATTCCCTGCGATGTCGTCTTTCCCGTGCTCCATGGCACCTTCGGCGAGGATGGCACCATCCAGGGCCTCCTCGAAGTAGCTGGACTGCCCTATGTCGGGGCGCCCGTCATGGGCTCGGCCCTCGGCATGGACAAGGAAAAGGCCAAACGCCTCTGGCAGGCAGAGGGTCTGCCCGTCGTGCCCTTCGTCCTCGCAAGAATGGGTGAAGAATCGAAGCCGGAGAGTCTCGCGAGGCTCGCTCTGGAGGTGGGCAAGCGTTTCGGCTGGCCTGCCTTCGTCAAACCTGCCTGCGCCGGCTCATCGGTCGGCGCCTCCCGCGTCAAGGACGAATCCGATCTCGGCCGGGCGCTAAAGGAAGCCCTCGAGTGGGACGACAAGGTCCTCATCGAACCCCTTGTCACCGCAACGGAAATCGAGTGCTCGGTCCTCGGCAACGGCGATCCCCGCGCCTTCCCTCCGGGTGAAATCGTCCCGAGTCATGAGTTCTATGATTACGAAGCGAAATACATCGACCCCGATGGCGCGGCCCTCATCCTCCCGGCGAAGATCGAAGAGGACCTCTCCAGGCGAGTCCGCGATCTTGCGGTCAAGGCTTACAAGGCCCTCGATCTCGCAGGCATGGCCCGCGTCGATTTCTTCGTCGACAAGAAGTCCGGAGAGGTCCTCCTCAACGAGGTCAACACCATCCCCGGATTCACGAACATCTCGATGTATCCAAAGATGTGCGAAATAGGCGGTCTCGAGTACTCGAAACTCATCTCCGAACTCATCGAACTCGCCTTGTCCCGCCACGAGGAAAGGAAACGCTTGAGGTATTCTTTCGAATCGGAGACCCAACCGATCACGAACATACCATTTTGTTTCTAGGTTGCATGCTCCCGGCGACGCCGAATATCCACTCGACTCAATAAATATACAATTAGTATAGAGCATTCCTCCACTGGCGCCGGAGAATTCCCCGTGTTACACTTGGAGGGCCCCGAGGGGTAAAGCGCGCGCGGAACCGCCGCATGACGGACGGCCGCGTGACGCAGGAGGAATTCCCATGAAAAGCCAGGACTATATCGCCCTGGATGAGCGCTACGGCGCCCACAACTATCATCCGCTTCCCGTCGTCATCTCTTGGGCGGAAGGCTGCCGAGTCAAGGATCCAGAAGGGAGGAGCTACCTCGACTTCCTTTCGGCCTACTCAGCGGTCAACCAAGGCCATCGCAATCCCAAGATAGTCAAGGCCGCGAAGGACCAGCTCGACACCTCGACCCTGACGAGCCGGGCCTTCCATAACGACAAGATGGGACCCTTCCTCAAGAAACTCTGCGACTACACGGGTTACGAATGCGCCTTGCCCATGAACACGGGTGCAGAGGCGGTCGAGACCGCGCTCAAGGCGGCCCGCCGCTGGGGCGTCGAGGTCAAGGGCGTTGAGAACGGCAAACAGGAGATCGTCTGCGTCGACGACAACTTCCACGGCCGCACCATCGCCGTCATCTCGATGTCGAGCGATCCCGATTCCACCGTCAACTACGGCCCTTACGTCCCTGGTTTCAAACGCGTTCCCTACGGCGACGCGAAGGCCATCGAAGGAGCGATCACGCCGAACACGGTGGCCGTCATCGTGGAGCCCATCCAGGGCGAGGCAGGCGTCGTCACGCCCCCCGAGGGTTATCTCAAGGCAATCCGCGAAATCTGCACGAAGAACCGCGTCCTCTTCATCGCCGACGAAATCCAGACGGGCTTCTGCCGCACGGGCAAGCGCTTCGCCTGGCAGCATGAGGGGGCGCGTCCCGACATCATGTGCCTCGGCAAGGCCCTCGGCGGCGGCATCATGCCCATTTCGGCCATCGTGGCCGACCATGCGGTGATGGACGTCTTCACCCCGGGCACCCACGGCTCAACCTTCGGCGGCAATCCCCTGGCCTCCGCAATCGGCATAGCGGCCCTCGAGGTTCTCGAGGAAGAGAGGCTCGACGAAAACGCCGAAGGCCTCGGCACGATCTTCCGCGAGGAGATCGCGAAGATCCGCTGCCCGAAGATGAAGCTCGTCCGCGGCAAGGGCCTCCTCAACGCCGTCGTCTTCGAGAAGGGCTTCGAGGCTTGGGATGTCTGCATCGCCCTCAAGGAAGCCGGCCTCCTCGCCAAACAAACCCACGGCAACATCATCCGCTTCGCCCCTCCCCTCGTCATCACCGAGAAGGAACTCCGAGAGGCGATCGCCATCATCAAAACGGTTTTCGAAAAGATTTGAGGCCGGAGCAGCGAGCCGAATCTGCGCCCCGCCTCGCACGGCCACTCTTTCCAATTAGAACCTTCTAGAAGAGAGGGCCGCCCGGATTCATCCGGAACGGCCCTCTTCCTTTAATCTGCTTACTCGGCTGCCGAAGTCGCCTAACGCGGCCCAAGCCCGACGAAGTCAGACTCCTTGAATTGGGAAAGCATGTCGGCGGGTCCGAGGGCGACCCAGAGGATGGGCGCGTCGGTGAAATATTTGCGGAAGGCCCTCTCTATGTCGTCCGCGCCTACGGCCGAAACCTTGTCAACGTCGAGGAGCCAGGCGCGGGGATCGCCGAACTCGACGACGGAGCGGGCGATCTCGCCGGCGACCGCCGCGTTCGTCGTGATCTTGCTGTAGCTCTCATTGATGTAGATGGTCTTGTAGACGGGGAGGACCTCGGCCACGGCTGCCCTCGGCGAGCGCCCCTCGGCCGCCTTGGGGGCGACGCTCATGGCCCGTCCTGCTTCCAATTCGCCGGCGGCCTCGTCGAGATAGGATTTGATTTTATCGGGCGCCGAAGTCTTGAACACGCTGATCGAACCGTAACTCGCGCCGAAGGATCGCACGACGGCCCCTGGCGTGTACGCTGCCCCGTATTTGTCGCGCACCACGTTGAAGAGGAGGTCGGAATAGAGTCTCGCGGCTAGGCTCGCGGCGGCCCAGTCAGGCTCGGTCGGGGAAGGCGCCGCGAAATCTCCGCGAAGATAGGCGATGCCCTTCGAGGCGGCGAATTCCTTCTTGACAAGACGCGCCTTGACCCTTCCCTCGAAACTGGGAGCCGCCGAGGGAATTTCCATCTTGCGGTCGGGGATGGAACCAAAGGCCCTTTCGAGGCCGCCCTTCAATTCGGCAAGATCGTAATTCCCTACGGCGACGATGAAGAAGCGATTGGCCGAAAAGGTCGCGGCATAGCGCGCCTTCACCTTTGCGAGATCCATCGAGGCGAGGGACTCTTCCGTGCCGTCCGGGGTGGCAGCATAGGGGTGGCCGGCGAAGAAATCCTTGTTCATCTCGGTGGCAGTCGCCTGCCAGGGATCCTGTTCCTTTTTCTGGAGGGCCAGTTTCGCGTCGGAAAGGACTCTGTCGAAATCGGCGGGGTCCCATGCTGGGTCGTTGAAGGTGCTGGCCCAAATTGGAAGAAGCTCGTCGAAGTAGCGATCGAGGCAACTCAGGGTATAGGTGGAATAATCGAAGACGCTCCCGGTAGAAAAGCTGGCGCTCGTCTCGTCGAGTTTCGCGCTGAGTTTCTCGTAGGGCCACTCGCGCGAACCCCTGGCCATTTCGCGAAGCATCAGCGATTCGAGGCCCGCCTCGGATTCCTTCGTGATGAGGGTGCCACCGCGGAGAACGATGCTGAGGGAGCGAACCCGATTGGCGTCGTTGGTCCTGAGGACGACGGGTATGCCGTTCGAAAGACTGAAGGTCGAATAGGAAGGCGCGTTTTCGAGGGCGAAGGCTCCGGCCTTTCCCGAAGTGAAGATCGGCTCGAGAGCGTCGAGGCGGACCTGGGCCGCGCTGCTCCCCCTGGCCATGGCGGAAGTCCCCTGAGCGCCGGCTCCGAAGGCCAGACAGACGCCCAGAGCGAGGGCGACGAGGAGGGGTCTCCGATTGGCGAATGTCATTTCGGCTCGCATCATTTGCCTCCCTGCTGCTGCCACCAAAAGGCGTCGGCCGGCGTCACGTTCTCATAGCCCAGGGACTTTGCGCCCTCGTCCATCGCGGCGTCCTTGGCGGCATCACTCGAGTTTACGCGCACCCCAAGCTCCGAGGGTCTGTCGAGGATGTAGCTCCGTATCAAGGCGGATATGTCGTCGAAGCTCACCTTCCGGCAATTTTCTTCATAATTGTAAAAGTAGTCGCTCGAGGCGACCGACCACCAGAAAACCAGGACTCCCGACACGAAGGAGGAGGTATCCTCCATGCTGAGCAGGTTGTCGTCGACGAGCTTGCGCTTGGCGAGGGCAAGCTCCTCGTCACCGAAGTAGGTTCGCGGGTCCTTCGCGATCAACGCGAGCTCGTCTATCACCGCCTTTCGCAGAGCCTCGGCACGGTCGAGTATCGCTCCGCCCTCGCCTGCCCTCATGTAGGAATTGAAATACAGTACGCCCCCGTCCCTGGCGGTCGGATAGCCGAAATCGATGTATTCGGGGTCGTAGAGATCGGGCACCTTCTCCATGAGGTCTTTCTTGAAGCGACCCACGGGCGAGCGCGTGAGGAAGAGGAGGACGTCGGAGACGTAGCTGTTCTTGGTGTCGACGAGGACGTCGGGCCCTCGCCACTGAACACGAACGTTGTCGATGCCCTTGTAGTAGCCAGAATCTTTGTAGAGAAGGCGAATGTCGCCGGGGAAGGACGGTTGGGGCGGAACGCCGATGGCCTGGGCCGGGGCGCCTTGCCAGTCGCCGAACCATTTCTTCACCGAGGCGAAGACCTCGGCCGGCTTGACGTCGCCTCCGACGAGGATGGCCGCGTTCGAAGGCACGTACCAGGCAGCCTGCATGGCCTTGAGGTCGGCTACGGTGGCCCCTTCGACGTTCGATTCCGGCCCATCCACGTTTTTCCGCCAGGGATAGGTCGAAAAAGCCCTTGAATCGAGGGCGTTCTCGAAGATCTGGTCGGGGTCGGCATGGTAGCCCTTGATTTCGTTGAGCACGACGCCCTTTTCGGTTTCGAGCTTGGCTGGATCGAAGACGGGATGACGCACCGCCCATGACCAGAATTGGACGCCGTCGTCGAGCTTGGACGAGGGGATGGTGATGTGGTACTCGATGTCCTGCCCTCCCGTCGAGCCGTTCCAGTCGGGGACGCCCAGCGAATTGAGGGCCGCGGTAAAGGCGGCCTGATTGGGATACTTCTCGTTGGAGGCGAAGAGAAGATGCTCGTAGAGGTGGAAGAGACCGGCGTCCGACTTGTCCTGGGCGCTCGCTCCGCCCCGGAAGGCCACGCAGACGGTCGCCAGGGGCACCGAATGATTCTCCACGACAAAGATCTCGAGACCGTTGGGCAAGACGAGATGGGCCGGCCTATCGCCGGAAGTGGCTGAAATTGCCGCCGAGCCTTCGGCCGATAGGTTGAGCGAAAGGGCCGCGAGGGTTAAGGCCAGGAACAAACCAAAGGCACGCGCCCCTCCTCCCCTCATCGCGATGGATAATTTCTTCATGCAACCTCCTCTACTTCGCCTCGATGTGAACGATGCGAAAAACCGCCTTGTTAGCATCCCTGTGCCGAGCTATCATGCCAAGAGTCGGCCGGCAGCGAAAGGTGCATTTCGCCCGGGCTGCCAGGTTTCATGTGAAGGGATGGCCCCATGGATTCCCGTATCGTCAACGAAAAGGCCGAGGGCTACAGGGACAGGGTGCTCAGGCTCAATCCCTCGCTCATCGACGAACTGGGTCTCATCAAGCGAGGCATCCATCTCAAGATCGACGAATTCTTCGTATCCTGCTTTCCCTTCGACCTTTCCCTCGGCAAGGCCAGCCTCCTCGCCTCGCTTTCGCAGAAGGAAATCGATTTCTTCCGCAACTTGGCGAAACGCCCCCATAAGCTCAACCTGAATTTCAAGGTGCCCAGCGCCTCGAAGCCCATCACCTTTTTCGTACTATCTGATATCGTCGATTTCAGGAAGCCCAATGCCGATTCGCCCTATTGTTTTATAGATGTCGCGTTCAGGGAAACGCCCTTCGCCCTCAAGGAAATTCTCGTCACGTGGTTCGTCCAAAGCGATGAAGGCGAGGCATTCTTCGCCGACCCGACCGACCTCGCCGTCCCCCTCGAAAGACTCGGCGACTTCTTCGCGCATCCCCATGTGGCCCTCCTCAAAGACGGAGCGGCGGCGGACAGGCTCAGGATACTTTCGATGAGCAAGCGGGCTATAAGGGTCTTCGGCGAATATTCCGGCCCCCCGCCGGAAAAAGGGGAGATCCTCGATTTCGAGGCCCCGGCCGCGGAGGGAGCCGTGCCGATCAGGGGCGGTTGCGTCGAATTCACGACATCAGCCGAACTCCCGGGCTTCGCCTGGATCGGCGTGGAACTCGCCTACAATTCCTACCTGATCGCGCGCTTCATGCGTCTCTTCGTCGCGAAGAGGACAGGCGTTTCAATTTAGGGCGGGGAGGCTCAGGAGGAAGAGTGACCCGCCTTCGGGTCGGGGCGAATAGGTAAGATCGCCGCCTGCTCCCCTCGCCACGCTCCGGGCGAGGGCGAGGCCGATCCCGCTTCCCTTCTCCTTGGTGGTGAAAAATGGCTCGAAGAGTCTCGCTCGCGAATCAGGAGCCACGCCGCCCCCCCTGTCACCTACCGCCATGACCCAGGACCTGCCTTTCCGGACGACTTCGAGAGTGACCCAGCCCTCGGGATCGGCCTCGCGCGCGTTGGCCACGAGGTTGTCCAGGGCGAGGGAAAGCCGATCGGGATCGACGCGCACCATCGCTCCTCTGTCTCCGGTCGGCAGGGACAAGTCGATGCCTGACCTGCCCTCGCCGGCTTCGGGATCGTGTCGCTCCACGAAGGCTCGCATAAAATCTAGAAGTTCGATGTCGCGAGGGTCGCCAGGGCCCGCCTTGAGGAATTCCCTGATCCTGTCGGCCATGCCGGCGAGCCTTCTCACTTCCCCGTCGATGACATCGGCAGCCTTTCCCGCCAAGGAATTTTCCCCTTCGCGACGTCTCAGGGTGGCCGCCTGAATGCCGATCACGCCGAGGGGATTCTTGATTTCGTGGACCAGGGTCCTGGCCGCCTGCCCGAGCTCGGCCAGCTCGCGGTTGCGCGACTCCCTCTCCTTGAGTTCCCCATTCCTCCTCATGAGCACGAGGACGAGGAGGTAGATGCCCACGAGAACGAGGCTTAAAAGAAGGCCACCCGCCACAAGGACTGTTTCTCCCAAAGGCCGGGGCGGCACCGCATATTCAAGCCACATCGTGCGCGGGCTCGCGAAGAGGAGGCCGAGGGGGCTTCCTGGCGAAGCGCCCAGCCCAGGTGGGCCCATCATCCCGCCCATCGACGAGCCGAACCCGTCGGCTCCGAGGCCCCCTGAGCCGAGACCTCCCCCGCCCGAGCCTCTGCCCCCCAAGCCTCCACCCGCGCCATAGCCGCCGCGCATCATGCCGCCCTGCATCCCCTGGAGGCGACTCGGCCCTCCGGGGGCGGGCATGGGTCGCATGAGCCTGATCGTCGCCCCTCCAGGCCCTGACTCCGAGAGGACAAAGCTCCTCGCGCCGCGGTCGAGCTGCGGGGGAGCGCTGCCCTGCGCGGTGATCGCATTTCCGTCAGCATCGTAGACGCCGAAGCCGAGAACGGGACCGCCGACGAGATTCCCCTCGGGATTGTCGAGCCAGGCCTCGACGAGGGCGGCGGAGGCCCGGTAGATGTCGAACTGGAGGCTCAGGCTCCGTGTGCGCCTCTCCTCGAGGATCATCGCCCACACGAGGCCTATCACGAGAAAGAGCGCCGCCAGCGACAGTATGAAGCTGAACGTCGGCAGAATACGCTTCGGCGAGACCATGGTCGTGATCATAGCATGTCGCTGCCCCCTGTGCGGCAGGGGGTGGAGGAAGCTATCATCGAGACGTGGCAACGCAGGCTGATCGACTTCTCAAGCAGGCCCTCGAGGCGGGGATGGCCCGCGATTATCGCAGGGCGGCATCGATACTCGGGACGCTTGTTGCCGGAGGCGAGGCGCCGCCGGAGGCCCTACTCTATCTCGGGAGAAGTCATCAAGCCCTAGGCGAACTTGGCAGGGCGATAGACGCATTCCGCGCCTATCTACGCTCCGGTGGCGACGAGGCGAAGGGGCGGTTTTTCCTCGGCCGCGCCTATCTCGCCGGCGGTCTCCACGCCGAGGCAGCCAAGGCCCTTCGCAAGAGCGTCGAGGCCGATCCCTCGAAGGCCAGCAGCTGGGCATTGCTCGGCGCGACGGAGCTCAAGCTCAGGAAGAGCGGGGCTGCCGTCGCCCACCTTGAAAAGGCTGTCGGCCTCTCCCCCCAGGACCCCCGGGTCTATCGCGGTTACCTCAACGCCCTTTTCGTCCGAGGCATTCGCGACTTCCTCCGCGGAGACAGCGAGCTTGCCGCACAGACCTTCGGCTTCGTGGCCGACAACGGCTTCGATTCCACGGCTCTCAGGCTCTGGAAGGCCCGGGCCCTCCGCGATCTGGGCCGGGACGCCGAGGCCCTCGTCGACTGCGAGGCCGCCCTGGCCCAATCACCCGGCGATCCATCCATTTCCTGGCTCAAGGCGGGTATCCTCCTCGACCTCGGCAGAAGGAAGGAAGCCCTCGCCCTCGCGGAAAAGCTCGGTTTGACGGGCCTCGGGGGCAGGCAGGGACCGGCCGATCGAGCTTCCCTCGACATGCTCAGGGCCGCCTCGGCCTTCAAGAGCGGCGACTGGAAGGCTGCCGCGACGGCGGCGCTTTCCGCCCTGCGCGAGGGCACTGAAATTCCGCAAAGCGCTCGGGCAGGCCTTCACGCGATGGCGGCCGAAAGCCTCCGCATGACCGGCAACCCGGCGCGCGCCAGGGAGGAGGCGGAGAAGGCCGTCGCGGCAGATCCCCGTTCCCCGGAACTCAGCCTCAACCTCGCCTTCGCCCTTTTCGATCTCGATCACCATGACGAGACCCTTGGCGAAATCGCTCGCGCGCGGAGTCTCGGAGCGGAGGCAGCCGACTGCGATTATCTCGAAGCACTCTGCTGTTCGAGGCGAGGCGAACGGAACGAATGGGCCCTTGCAAAGCTCCAGGAAAGGCTCCACGGCGATAGTCGGGCAGGTCTGGCTCCCGATAAACGGCACCTCTTCGCCCTCGGCGAGTGCCTTTACCGCGGGGGGCGTCCCGATCTCGCGCGGGGCTGGTTCGAAAAGGTCGTGGAACTCGATCCCGGACACGAGCTCGCCCTCCTCTACCGCATTTCGGTCGGCGAGTCCCTCGGAGACGCGACACTCAGGGCCCATGCCTGCAAGGACTATCTTGCCCGTTTCCCCGACAATATCGCGATCAGGTGGGAGTACGCCGAGCTCATCTCGGGAAAGGGCGACTGGAAGACCGTCGCGAAGCTTCTCGAGGAGGGACTCCCCTGGGCCGGGAGCTCGTCGAGCTATCGCCGCATGTTGGCACGGGCATTCCGCGAGACTCGCCGCTGGCGCGAAGGCGCCGTCCTCTATCGGGATCTCCTCCTCGTCGACCCGAGCGACGGAGAGCTCCTCATGGCCCTCTGCCTTTGCCTCCACAACGACGGTAAGTCGGCCTTCGCCTGGGCCCTTCTCGACAAGGCTCCCGCAGCGGCCCTCGGAAGAGCCGGCCCCTGGGTCGTCAAGGGCATGCTATCGGAAAAGCTCGGCAAGGCCGAATCGGCCTTCGACGCCTATCGCCGCGCCGTCGAAATCGAGCCGGGCATCGAAAGGCCCTGGAGGGAACTCGCGCGAATCTACGAGGAGAAGGGACTCTACGCCTCCGCACAGGAAGCCCGGGAAAGGGCCGCGGCGGCACTGCCGAAGGGGGACATCCCGAAACCCGTCAAACCCGCCTGACCGGCGCGCTCGCTTCGGCGTGACAGCTCAGCCGCTCTCGGCTATACTTGCGGCTAGCACATGCAAGAGGAGGATTCGATGCCCGTCAAAGCGATGGACCTGTTCGATGCCTATCAAAAGAGCGCCCTACCCAAGGATCACGGATTCCTCGTGTCCTCCTTTTTCAGCGCGAGCACGGCCTATTCGCGTTACGAGGTCGTTTCCTATTCCAACGTGAAATCGATCTATCCCAACGAGGCCGGCCTGACCTTCCAGACGGATGGAAAGAAGATTTTCATCCTCGTCGAGCCCTCGAACTACCATCAGAAGGGCACAGAGCCCTTCCTCCGCGACAGCTCCGAGCAGATTCAGCATCGATTCAGCGAACTCGAGCTCTACAACTGCAAGAACTTGGCGAAGGTCTATTACAGCAAGGAACCGGTGATGTCCTACGGCTCCTTCACCATCATGAGGCCGACGGGCATCAATTTCTCCTTCGTCTTCTACGCCCTTCCCGATATTAAGGAAAGCCTTAACACCTTCTTCGAAAAGACCTTCAACAAGGAAGCAGGACTCCCCCTCGCCGACTGCAAGAAGATCGCGCCGGCCATTACGCAATCCATCGTGACCAAGATGGGCTTCACCTCGACGGAAGCCTGAGGCAAGCTGCCGGTCAATGGGCTGGCAGCTTGCCTTGCGATTCCCAAAGGGAATCGCTGTCTTGTCCGGATTAAGAGTCGCCCGCGTCGGCCACCGCCGGCAAAAACAAGAGGCCGTCCCGAAGGACGGCCTCTTGTTTTTGGGCTTTGGCGAGTGAAGGCGCGGGGCACAGCCGGCCTTCGCGTCTCTCACTCGGCCTTGGCCGCCGCCTGCCTCTTTTCGATCTCGGCCTGGGCGACCGCGGTGATCGAGAGGGGCACTTGATAGGGTGAACAGGAAACGTAGTCCAAGCCGGTCTCCATCGTGAAGCGGATGTTGTCCGGATTGGCGCCGTGCTCCCCGCAAAGGCCGGTCACGAGGCCGGGACGGCTGATCTTGCCGCGGCGCACCGAGGTCTGGATCAGGTCCTTGACCGGAGGGGTGAGGAGGGAGAAGGGATTGCCTTCGACGAGGTCGTAGGTCGAGTAATCCGGCATGAAGGAGTTGAAGTCGTCCCGGCTGATGCCCAGGGTCGTCTGCGTGAGGTCGTTCGTGCCGAAGCTGAAGAACTCAGCGTAGCGTGCGATCTCGCCCGACTGGAGGGCCGCCGCGGGCAGCTCGATCATCGTGCCGATCTTGTAGGGAATGGCCTTGGCGCCGAGTTCCTTCCGTACCTCCTCCTCTATCTCCACGAGACCTCGGAAGGTGCGCCCCTCAATCTTCTTGCCGTAGACGATAAGCTTGAGCTCGGCCGCGTTCATGACGATCGGGATCATCACCTCGGGGCGGACGTCGACCTTTTCGGACTGGAGCTTGTAGGCGGCCTCGAAGATCGCGCGCACCTGCATCTCGTAGATCTCGGGGTAGGTGACGGCGAGGCGGCAACCGCGGTGCCCGAGCATCGGGTTGAATTCGGCAAGGGCGTCGCAGCGGGCCTGGATCTCAGCTTTGGAGAGCTTGGCCGCGCTCTTGCGCGCGCCGAGGTGGGCGACGAAGGATTCCATTTCCGCTGCGTTGTGGGGCAGGAACTCATGGAGGGGCGGATCGAGGAGGCGGATGGTGACTTCCTTGCCCGCCATCGTCTTGAAGAGGCCGTAGAAATCCTCGCGCTGCATCACCTTGAGCTTGTCGAGGGCCTTGATCCTGTCTTCCTTCGTGTCGGCGAGGATCATCTCGCGGAAGACGTTGATGCGTTTCTCGTTGAAAAACATGTGCTCCGTGCGGCAGAGACCCACGCCTTCGGCTCCGAAGAGGAGGGCGAGGGCGGCGTCGCGGGGGCTGTCGGCGTTGGCGCGCACGTGGAAATGCCCCATCTCGTTTTTCGCGAGGCGGATGAAGTCGAGGAGACCCGAATCCTCGGGTTTGGGCTCGATGAGATTGGCCTTGCCGAGCCAAACCTGGGGCTTGCCGTAGAAGGGCACGTTGATGGTGATGTATTCGCCCTCGGCGAAGGCGATCTCTCCGATCGTGGCCTTCTTGCCGCGTATCTTCATCTCGGGCTTGACGAGGGAGACCTTGCCATACTGGCGGGCGACGACGGAGGCATGGGCCGAGAAGCCCCCTTCGCAGGACAGGACGCCAGTGGCCACCTCGATGGCCTTCACGTCTTCGGCGAAGGTGGAGGGCATGACGAGGAGCATGCGCTTGTCCTCGCCCTTCTGCTGGGCGGCGCGATGGGCCTCAAGGAGGGACTCGGTGCTGAAGTAGACCCTGCCTATGGCGGCGCCCGGAGCGCCCGCGATGCCGCCGATGACCCCCGGGAGCTTTTTCACGCTCGCCAGATCGACTATGGGATGGAGGATTTCGTTAAGGCGGCCAGGAGCGATGGATTGGACGACGAAGGTCTCGCTGACGATCTTTCGCGAGGCCAGATCGAGGAGGAGCTTGAGGTCGGCCTGGGTGCTCTTGGCCACGACCTGGCGCTGCTCGATGAGCCAAAGCTTCCCCTTCTCGATGGTGAAGCGGATCTGCCTGATCTCCTTGTGCCTGTCCTCGAGCTTGCGTGCGATCTTGTCGAGTTCCTTGAGATAGGCGGCGTCGATGTCGTTGATGTCCTTGCCCGATGCGCCTAATTCATTGAAGCGTTCCTGGTAGAACTCGCCCTGGAGCTTTCGCTCTCCCGTCACGATGTCGCGGGTGTAGAAATCACCCGAGGAGGAGTTCTTGCCATAGTTGCCGTAGACCATGGGCTGGACGATCAAGGCCGTATCCTCGGCGTCCTGCTCGTCCAATCTGATGAGCTTCGACACGAGAGAAAGGATGGCGCCGTACTGGGCGCGAGCGCTGTCGAAGAAGCCGGCGGGGAGGCTTTGCGCGTATTCGTCCATGAGGGCCGATGCGGCCTTGGCGGTTTTGGCGCCTTCGAGTCCCTTCGCCGCCTTCGCGACGATGAGGGCAAGGGCTTCCTTGTCCTTCGTCCGGCCCTCGATCTCGGCTATGCGCTCCTCGATGGAAAGCACGCCGCGGGCGAGGAAATGGACCTCGTTGGCCGCGAAGGCAGGGCCGACATTGGCGGAGAAGGCCTCGACCGTGTCCTTGGCGAGCCCGAAATTGTGCAAAGTCGGCCAGTTGGAGACGGCCAGATTCGGCGACACCACGACCTTGAGGAGGAGGGGATTCTTCGCGTCGCCGACCTTCTTTCCTACCAGCTCCTCGATCTTTTCGAGGGCGGGCAGGAGATAGGACGAAGCCTTGGGATCGTCGAGCTTCGCAGCCGCGTTGGCGTCCACGATGAAACCGGGGAGGATCGGCAGGCCGAGCTCCGCGAATTCCATCGCCTGCCTTCCGCGCTGGCCAAGCTTGTCGATATCGACGCCTTTCCTGACCGAAAGGCTCTGGCTGAAATAATGGATATTGTCTTTCATGACCTTTCCTTTTCCTTCCGCCCGACTTAGAAGAGGACCATGACCGAATTGACCGGTCCGCGCAGGAAGGCCTCGTACATGCGGCTCGCGCCCTGGGCTAGATATCGCTGAAGCTTGGCGACGTCGGAGATTTCGTCGCCGGCGACGGCGAACTGGATCGTCGAACCGTGTTTCACCTTGCCCCATTTGAAGAGGGCGTTGAGGTTGGTGATGCGCTCGCCGTCATAATAGACGAGGACGGTGAGGTCGGGATGCTTCGAATTGTAACTTGCGATGATGCGCTTCCAGGCCTCGACGTTGCCGTTGTGAAACAGCTCGTTCGTGACGGGAACCGAGTACATGGGCGTCATCTTGCTGCCCGGCTTGATCGCGCGTTCGGCTTCGACGGCGGGCTTGTGCTCCGGCTCGGGAGCCGCCGCTTCCACGGTCGCAGCCGGCGCCTTGACCGCGGCCTTCGCCTTGGACGGAACGCCCTTTGCCGCGGCCTTGGCTGCTGTCGCCGTGGCGGCCTTAGCCGTGGCGGCCTTATCCGCCTTGCCTTTGGCGGGCTTGCCTTCGGCCGAAGCCGCCTGCTTGTAGGCGCAGTCGCCTTTCAAGAATTCGGCCTTCGGCTTGATGGTCTTGCCCGAAAAAAGTTCGATAACCGCTCGCGCCGTGGCGTCGAGAAGGGCAGGATCGCCCTCCTTTGCAAAGCGGCCGGCCCAAACAGTCATGAGCTCCGAACGGTTGACGCGGTTGATGGTGGAGATCCGCGCCTTATTTTTCGGATTCACGACCAGGACGCCGAGGTCGGGGTGGTGATAGACGACGACGAGATCCACGCCGTTCCAGCCCGAGACTTCCTCAGCGATCGCGGCTATGTCCGTGGCCGCCCCCCTGAGGTTGGCCGCGACGGCCCTATACCCGTACTTGTCGCCGAGTACCATCGAAACGACGGCGGGAAACTGGTCTTTCGAAAGGCTTCCCTGGTCGCCAAGCTCGGCGAGAACGTCGGCTAGGTTTTCCTTGTCCGCCACCCTGTCGAGGATGCCAAGGGTCGATTTGATGTGCCGGACACTTGCGTTGAAGCCCGCCCTGTCGGCAAGGCCTTCGAATTGTGTGGTCATAGCCTTCATGATCGAACATCCTCCTTGAAAAGAAAAGGGCCGCCCGATCAAAGTTTGATGGGCGGCCCGCGAGTCACGAACGAATAGATCGATCTGAGCCGGAAAGGACCAGCCCTTTGCTGGCCCTCCCGGGGCTCAAGGGGATCAAACCTCCCTCAGACCGCCTTCGTCGCGGCGTCCGCGCTTCGCGGCCGGTTTGGCCGGGGCCGTCTTCGCCTTTGCGTCGACGACGCCCTTGGCGGGAGCCCTTCGGCGCGCAGGGGCGGGTGCCGCCTCCGCGGTCGTCTCGGGCAGGGCGGGCTCGGCATTGAGCATGCTCAAGTAGTCGTTGGCGGGACCGCCATGGGCCGGCTCCTCGGTCGGGTTGGTCGAGAAGCTCTGGGCGAGGTCCTCGCGGACGGTCGAACGGCGGCGGCTGAAGCCGGCGAAGGCCGCGTCCTGGAAGCCCTTCGACACGCCGTGGAGGAACTCGTTGAGCACGTTGGCCATGCCGTCGAGGGTGGCCTTCTTGCGTTTGATCGAGCAGATGTCCACGTCGAGGAGGAGTCCCGGTTGGACATGGTAGGGGTTGATCATGTAATCAAACTTGTCGAACTCCTTCTGGAGGAAGGTAAGCCTCTCCTCCATCACACGGCGCTCGATGGGGTACTGGTAGGTGTACATAGACTTGAGCTTGTCGACCATGAGGATGAGGCGTTTGCGGAGCTTGTCCTTCTCGAAGAGGTAGGTGCGGTTCATCTTCTCGACGTCGGTCTCCGCGGGCTTCACGAAGGAGATCTCGTCCCAGACCTTCTCGATGTCCTCGTAGAGGGGCTCGCCGGTCTTGGCCTTGATGCGCGAGCGGATCTTGCCCTTGTAGATATTAGAAAGATCCTTGAAGTCGGTGACGCGCTTGAGGAATTTGGAATCCTCATACTTCATCTCGAGAACGTCCCAGAGATGGGCGACCTCGGTCTCGAAGCTCTTGAGCTGGACGTCGTAGGCCTTGCGCTCCTCGATGAGCTGGGCGTTGTCGTAGTACTGGAGTCGGATCTGGTAGCGCTCGTCGGGAAGGACGGCGGTGTTGGTGTCCTCGTACTCGCGGATGAAGAGGAGGCGGGCGTTCTTGAGGTTTTCGATGTACTGGTAGCCCATCTTGGAGGTGTCGAGGATCGAGGTGATTGAGTTGACGGCCGTGTTGTAGCCGCGATTGCGGATGTTCTCGATGTCGACGATCTTCTTGAGGTTCTCTCGGACGTTCATCTGGTCGAAGGTGGAGGGATCGATCTCGGCACGGAGATTGTTGATCCTCTCCATGAGGTCCTTCGCGATGATGCTGTAGCGCTTGGACTTGGGATTCTCGGTATCGTCGTCGGTGAAGTCCTTCACGTGGTTGATCTTCTCGAAGATGATCTCCGTGTCGCCCATCTCCTCCTTGCCGGCGTCGACGAGGCGATCCTTCACCTTGTCGATCTCCTTGTCGATCATGTCGATCAGGTGCTTGGAGATGAGATCCTTGATGAGGTACTCGACGGTGACCTGATAATGGAAGATCGGGCTGATGAGTTCGGAATCGAGGATGTTGACCGAGAGCTTGACGTCGGTGACGGTCTTGGGCTTGTAGATGTTGTCCTTGAAGGCGCACTTGACGACGGAATAGGCGTTCTCGCCGCGGATGAAGGCGCCGACATCGGTCTTCTGCCGAAGGAGGGCGTTGGTCAGGTTCTCGAGCTCGTTGATTCCGCGCTGGATGTGGCCCTGGAGGTGGCCGAACATGTTGACCATCGACTTCTCGACTTCGCCGGTGTTGAACTTGTCGGCGCCGCCGACCTGGTCGAGGAGCTCGGCGATTTCCTTGGGCGTGTAGCGCGCCAGGCCCTTCATCTCTTCCTTGTCGATGAAGTTCCTGACCTTCTTCACCATCTCGTCCTCGGTGGTGACCATGAAGCGGTTGAACATGTTCTGGTAATTCTGATTGAAGTAGTTGTAGAGCTTTTCCTTGACGCCGCCCATCACGTCGAGGCGCTCGAGGACTTCCTTGGGAAGGCGCGCGTTCAAGTGGTGGAGAACCTTGTTGGTCTCCTCTTCGAGAAGCTGATTCGTCTCGCGCTGCTGGTCACGACCCTCCTGGGCCAAGGAATTACGGGAGCCGACCGCGCTCGGCTTCTCGGGATGAAATACATTAGGACTCTTGGGAAGATCTATCGCGCCCATAGGTTCTCCTTATTTGGCGTAAAGGCCAATTTCTGCATTATAGTAGGCAGAGCCGAGTTGAAATGTAAAGACTTGGCGAAAATTTATGGGATGCTATTTTCACATAATATGGAAGAAAACATGCCGAGCGTTGCCGTGGCGACGAAGGCCGCGCAGCGCGGAAAGGATTGGCCGTGAGCGTCGATGGCAGATTGAGGATGGCGACCTTTGTCGCCGCGATGGCCTTTGCCGGACTTTTAACCGTCCATGGCGAGAACCGCCCGGGAACCATCGACGAGATAATCCTCGTCGACAAGTCGCTGTCGATGAGGGCGACTTTCGGCGAGGTGAAGAATTTCGCGGCGAGCGATCTCATCTCCACCCTCCTCGTACCCGGCGACAGGCTCATCATCGAGGATTTCTTCGGCAAGGTGGAGAGGCTCTACGGGGGCACGATCAGATCCGAGGCGGACAAGGCGGAAGCGATACGAAAGCTCGAGTCGATCGTCGCTGACGGGGCCTACACGGACATCGGCGCGGCCCTCGACAAGGCCGAGTCCGACCTTCAGGAGCTCGGCAACCCGGATAGACCCAAGTATGTCGTGCTCCTCACCGATGAGCGTCAGGAAGCCCCCCCCGGGTCCCGCTACGTATCGGCCGATTACCGCCTGCGCCATCCGGCCCTCACCTACGTGAGGCGCATCGACAAGGGCGCCTATCGGGAGATCATCGTCGGCCTCGACGTGGGAGCCAGGGTGGACCAGGCCGCGCCCGGCATCATGAGGCTCCTCGACAAGCCGCCCTCGAGGAGCGACGCCGACTTTCCGCCCCTTCCCCCGGGCAGCTCCCCTGAACTTTCGCTGGGTGAAACGGGCGGAGGAGGAGGCGCGGTCGCCACGTACCCGGCCGACAAGGCCGGCTCCGCGGAGAGCGGCGTCGGAGCGGCGGCAAAGTCAGGCGGATCGACCCTCTTCGTCATCCTCATCCCGATTTTGGCCGTTGTCGTCCTTGCGGGGGCGGCTGGTGGGACACTAGTATTTCTGAGAAGACGAAATCGCGACAGGGAGATGCATGACTCTTGAAGAGGCGGCCGGCTACATCCGGACCTTCGACAGCTTCGTCCTCGCCTCGCACGATGGTCCCGACGCCGACGGCTTGGGTGCCGCCTACGCCCTCACCATCATGCTCGAAGGCCTCGGCAAACAGGCCCGCCTCGTCTTTTTCGAAGCGCCCTCCCGTCGACTCGCCTTTATCGACAAAAGGGGATGGTTCGATCGCGTCCAAGAGTCGACCGAACTTCCCTTCGCCCCGGAGAGAACCTGCGCAATCGTCGTCGACACCCACGACTTCGCCTTCCTCGGCTCGAGGATGGAAGGCCTCGTGCGTTCGGCCAAGGGCCTTCTCGTCATCGATCACCACGAAATCAAGGGACAGCTCGAAGAGGGTTTTGTCGTCGACTCGACGGCCTCGAGCAGCTGCGAGATGGTCTGGCGCCTCGCCTCGATCCTCGGAGCCTCCTTGAGCCTCGACGCGGCTGAGGCGATATTCGCCGGCATCGTCTTCGACACGGGGTCCTTCGCCTATCCGAAGACCAGTGTTACCACCTTCGCCTGCGCCCTCGATCTTGTTCGGTTGGGCGTCAAGCCCTACGTCATCCACGGTCGCGTCTACGAATCCGGAACCGTGGCCTCCCTCCTCCTCGAACGAGTCGTCCTCGGCAGCCTCGACCTCGAGCTCGGCAAGCGTCTGGCCTTCCAGATAATGAGGCTCGCCGATCTCGAAGCCACCGGTTCCCTGTACGAAGACGCGGAAGGCTTCGTCAACACGCCCCTCAAAAGCGCCGAAGTCGAGGTCTCGGTCCTCATCAAGGAAAACAGCGAAGGGCGCTGGCGTTGCTCGCTCCGGTCGAAGGGAAAGGTCAATGTCGCGAGGATAGCGCATGGCTTCGGTGGAGGCGGCCATTGGACCGCCGCGGGCTTCACCTCGACCTTGCCTCTTGAAGAGCTGAAATCGGCCGTGTTACAAAACATCGAAGCGGCCTTCGTCACGCCCCAGGGTCGCGAGGAGCCAAGGCCCGCCGCGACCCCGTGACGGTCGCGCCCCAGGGCTTGGCGCATCCGGGCGCATCGGGATATTCCCTCGGAGCTCCATGAAAAAGCTCGCAACTTCGATCTTCCTCGTCGTCTGCGCCGTCGCCGTCGTCTTCATCGGCTGGTATTGGTGGAAATCGGCCAACGAAAGACGAGACGCGTCCCGCCCCGTCATCACGAGGAGGCTGGTGGTGGCCGACGCCGCCTCGACGGACAAACAGGGTCTGGCGGCGCCCGACCGCGGCGTCGCGACGAATCGCATCGACGCCCTGCCCGACGAGGTCGTCCTCGACGTCGAATCGCTCAACCTCGACGCCGACGAGGGCGAAGAGCAGATCATGACCGTTCGCAAGACTGGCGCGGGCGCGTCCGGCGGCGGTCTCGCCATCGTCATCGCGGACACGGTTCCGGGCCGGCGAGGCTGGTTCCGTTCCTGGGAGAGCCCCATCCCCGTCACGAAACTCACGACCCTCCAGCTCCAGGCCCGCGACGTCATCGGCGACCACTGGCTCTCCATCGTCGTGACGGGCATGAACGAGAAGAACGAGCAGACGCTCACGATCTTCCGCGAGGTCCGCGGCTCGGAGAACACCGGGCTCCAATACGCGCCCATAGCCTCCGTTGTCGGCGACTCGGTCCGGATCGAGGACGCCGACCGGCCGGAAAGTTACCAATTAGGTCAAACTGAGGGCGCGCCCTCGGTCATACTATCCTTCTCCAAGGACGCCGCTTCCCAGAATCCCCTCGATCAGCTTCGCACGACCTGGTCGTGGGACCCGAAGAAGAAATCCTACGAGATCACGGCGAAGGATCCCATCCCGGGTGCCCAGGTCGAGCGCGATATCGCGAACAAGGTGCTCACCGGCCGAGAATCCGACTTCGAGAATTTCTTGCAGGGCGTCTGGTACGACGCATCCATGGGGCCCAAGGATCCGAAAACGCGGCTTCTCGTGTTCGACAGGGCGGGCAATTCCATCGTCTTCTACTCGGGAGATTCCCAGGAAGTGTTCCATTGGAACGAATCCCACGCGACGCGAACGGGCCTCTACGTGGGGGCGCAAAACGAATCCGTGCCCACCCTTCGTCGCCTTATGGACATCGAGATGACGGGCGCCGACGCCATTTCCGTCCGGGTCTTCGAGGATCTTCTCATGAAGATCGAATCGGAGAATCGCTGGGACGGCAATTACCGCCGCTTCCACGAAGACGCCCAACCGGCTGCCAAGAGCCCCGGCCCCCTGCCCATCGAAGGGCTCTGGACCGGCGACGCGGTCAAACTCGTCTTCGGCGCGTCGAGCTATACGCTCAGCCAAGGTGACGTAAGCAGCGCGGGTCGCTGGATCCAGTACACGGTCGGCAAGGACAGTCTCATCGAACTCATCGGCGAAGGACCCGGCGCGAAAAGGCGCAATTTCATCGTTGAAATCACGAGCGCCGGCAACGGGGTTCGCAGCGTCGTCCTCACGCCCGTGATTCCCACCATCAACGGGCCCGAGAGGGCGGAGGAACCGAGAATCCAGGCCACGCAGAGCTACAGACGCTGATCGAGCTCGCGGGCGATGCGCCGTCGGGTCCGACCTGCGGCGCCCGGCCCTCCGGGGCCTTACAATTGGCTTCCTTTTTCGCCATTATCGCCTGAAACATCAGGCGGCTCGCGATGCGCAAGGTATCGGCGCGGCCCGCTGGAAGACGAAGGGGAATCCCGCATGAAGGTCCTGAAATTCGGCGGTACGTCGGTCGGCAGTCCAGACGCGATCCGGAGGGTCGTCGACATCGCGCTCGAGAATCCGGGTGCGATCGTCGTGGTATCGGCCCTCGGCGGGGTGACGGACGCCATCATCGGCACGGCCCGTGAAGCCGTTGCCGCCGTCGATGGAGACGCGACGGCTTGGACTGAGCGATTCGAGGGCATCGCCAAGCGGCATCAGGATACGCTCGCCGCCGTCGCCAGCGGACCACGGCTCCTCGAGGCGGCCAAGGAGGCCGATCGCCTCCTCAGCGACCTCAGGGAACTCCTCCGGGGCGTCGCCCTGCTCAGGGAGCTTTCGCCGCGAAGTCTCGATCTCCTCGTCAGCTTCGGCGAGCGGCTCTCGGCGCGCATCGTCACCGCGGCCCTCCTCGAGGCGGGCCTCAGGGCGGCCTATGTCGACGCTCGGGAGATCATCGTGGCCTCGGGCCCTTACGGCAACGCCCGGCCCATCAAGGGGCCGACCGAGCGCGCCATCGTCGAGCGCGTCGACGGGCTCCACACGCCCGGCGAGACCATGCCCGTCATCCCCGTCGTCACCGGCTACATCGCGAGGACGGAAAAGGGCGACACCATCACCTTCGGCCGAGGCGGCTCGGATTATTCCGCTGCCCTGATCGCGGCCGCGATCGACGCCGAGGAACTCGAGATCTGGACCGACGTCGACGGCATCCTCACCGCGGACCCCCGCAAGGTGGCCGACGCCTTCAGCATACCCGCGCTCAATTACGAAGAGGCGATGGAGCTCTCGCATTTCGGCGCCAAGGTCATCTATCCGCCGACCATCCAGCCCGCCCTCGAAAAAGACATACCTATCAGGATCAGGAATTCCTTCAACCCGAACTTCCCCGGCACCGTCATCACCTTCGATGCGCCACCGTCGAAGTACCCGGTGCGAGCGGTCACCTCGATATCCCCCATCACCCTCGCGCGACTCCAGGGCCCTGGCATGATAGGCGTCCGCGGCGTCGCCGGTCGCCTCTTCGCCTGCCTGGCGGACAAGGGCATCAATATCGTCCTGATTTCCCAAGCCTCGAGCGAACGCTCGATCTGCTTCGCGATTTCGCCCTCGGACAACGATCGCGCGCTCGCGGCGATCGACGAGGAATTCGCCGTCGAGCTCGCGGACGGCAGGGTGGGCGTGCCGATCCTCGAGGACGACAAGGCCATCATCGCCGTCGTGGGCGAGCGCATGCGGCATAAACCGGGAATTTCCGCGAGGATCTTCGGGGCCCTCGGCGGCTCCGGCGTCAACGTGGCGGCCATAGCCCAGGGCTCGAGCGAGCTCAATGTGTCGGCCGTCATCGAGGAAAAGGACGAGGCGAAGGCCCTGCGCGCGATGCACGACGCCTTTTTCCTCGCGGGCAAGAAGTCCGTGAACGTGTTTCTCGTCGGCCATGGCGTGGTCGGCACCACCCTCCTGGACCAGCTCCGCGAGCACAAGACCATCCTCCTCCGCGATTTTTCCGTCCGCGTCAATCTCGTCGGCATCTCGGACCGGAAGAGGATGCTCCTCGATTCCTCGGGCATCGATATCGAGGCCTGGAAACACGAGCTCGAAACCAAGGGCGAGCCGGCGGACCTCTCCTCCTTCGTCGCCAGGGCGAAGACGATGGGTCTGCCCAATTCGGCCTTCGTCGACTGCACCGCCTCGACCGAGGTGCCGCTTCTCTACCCCGAACTCCTCAAGGCCGCGGTCGCCATAGTCACCCCCAATAAAAAGGGTAACTCCGGAAGCCTCGCCGCCTGGCGTGAACTCATGGATACGGTCCGTCAGACGGGCACGACCTACCTCTACGAAACCACGGTGGGTGCAGGCCTTCCCGTGATCTCGACGATGAAGGATCTCCTCGTTTCGGGGGATCGGATCATCAAAGTCGAGGCCATGCTCTCGGGCACACTCGGCTACATCCTCGCCAACTTCGATCCGGAAAAGGGCCTGGCTCGCCTCGTCAGGAAGGCCAGGGAGCTCGGCTACACCGAGCCCGATCCCCGCGAAGATCTCGGGGCCGTCGACTTCGCGAGAAAGGCCCTGATCATCGCGCGCGAGTGTGGTTTTGCCTTCGAGTACAAGGATGTCGTCATCGAGCCAATCGTCTCCGCGGCATGCATGGCGGCACCCAATCTCCAGGCCTTTTATGCCGCCCTCGAGGATGAACGACTTTTCGAAAGGCGCTTCGAGGCGGCGCGGGCCAGGGGAGCCAATCTGGTCTTCACGGCGACGATCTCGGCCGAGGGCATCCGTCTGGCCCTGCAAGAGGTCCCGCCCGAGCATCCCCTCCACGGTCTCAACGACGCGGAAAATGTCGTCACCTTCACCACCGCGCGCTATTCCACGATGCCCCTCGTCGTGCGCGGGCCGGGGGCTGGAGCGGCGGTGACGGCTGGAGGGGTCTTCGCAGACATCGTGAGGATAGCGCGCTCGGCATTCTGAACAGCTCAACAACTTTGGTATGAAGGCGGCGAATCTCACCTGCCGAAACAGAAGTATCACTTTTCGAACTTGCCGTGTTTTCCGCCTCGAAATGCCTCCTCCTCCGAAAAGGAGAAGATAGAGGAATGTCTATTTTCAGCCTCACCATTCTTGACCCCCCAAGGATCGGGTGGTAGCGTCCTCTTTCATAATGACAGTTCGGCGCCCTGCCCGCTTTGGCAAACCACGCTTCGAGATTTCCGAGGCTCGATCGTGAAGATTGTCCTCGTCCAGTTCGCGCCTGCCCGCGACGGCAGGGCCGCTAGCCGGCAGCGAGTCGCGACCCTCCTGTCGGAGGCACAGGGCGACTGGTTCGTCCTACCCGAAATGGCCCTCTCGGGGTTCTCGATGAATCTAGGCGCGGCGAGCTGGGGCGACGAGGATTTCGCATTCTTCGCGGGGCTCTCCCAGCGAAAGCAGGCTTACGTCACGGTCGGCGGCGTCCGCAAAGGCAGGAACTGCGCATTTACTTTCGATCCCAAGGGCGAGTTGATTTCGACCTACGAAAAGAGGCATCTCTTCTCGATTTCCGGCGAAGACAAGACTTACAAGGCCGGAGATGGGGTGGAAGGCTTCGAGCTCGAAACGCGGACGGGAACGAGGCTTGGTGTCGGACCTTCCGTCTGCTATGACCTCCGTTTTCCCTACCATTATTGGAAACAGGCTCCCGGGGCAGGCATCTTTTTCGTGATCGCGGCCTGGCCCCGGTCGCGGCGCGAACATTGGCGAAGCCTGCTCGCCGCCCGGGCTATCGAGAATCAGGCATTCGTCGTCGGCGTCAACCGAACGAGAGACTCATACCCCGCAAAGGAGCGGGACAGGTTAGGCGATTCGGGCGAGTCCGAAACGGAGTACGCCGGCGATTCACTCCTCCTCGACCCGAGGGGAAGGATCCTCCTCGATTGCGGCGAGGCGGAAGGCGCCTTCGCCGCCGAGATCGATCCGGCCGAGGTCGCCGCGTGGAGGAATCGCTTCGGAGCCATGGCCGACAGACTCGAGTGAATAAGACCGACGGGCTTCCCCAAGAGGGAATTCCCGAACACATAGGATCGCATCGCACCAAGCGAAAGGAGAAGAGCATGAAGAGACTCATCGTCGCAGCCCTCGCAGCGGCCTCGGCCGCGGCCCTCGCGGCGGCCCCCCTGCCCTCGGTCATCAAGATCGGGGCGGCGGAGACCCTCACCGGCGACAACTCGTCGTACGGCATTTCGATCAAGAAGGGCCTCGACCTCGCCCTCGAGGAGATCAATTCCTCGGGATTCCTGGGTTCGAGCAAGATCAACCTCATCGTCATGGACGAGAAGGCAGACAAGCAAGAGGGCATTTCCGTCTTCAACAAGCTCATCAACGACGAGAAGGTGTCGCTCATCATCGGGCCCACCCTTTCATCGACGGCCTTCGCTGCGGACCCCGTCGCCCAGCAGGCTGGCGTCCCCGTCCTTGGCACCAGCACCACGGCCTCGGGCATCACGGACATGGGCGACTTCATCTTCCGCGACTCCCTGCCCCAGGCGGCCGTCATCCCCGGCACCATCAACCAGGTCGTCGCCAAGTACGGCGTGAAGAAGGCCGCCCTCCTCTACGAGTCGACCAACGAGTACTCGAAGAGCGAGGCCGACGTGTTCAAGTCGGCCCTCGAGAAGGCCGGTGTCCAGCTCGTCGGCTCCGAGAGCTACCAGAAGGGCGATTCGGACTTCCGCACCCAGCTCCAGAAGCTTTCACAGAAGCGGCCCGACCTCTACGTCTTCGCCTCCCTCATCGGCGAGGCGGTGCCCGTCCTTCAGCAGGCCCGCGAGATCGGCATCACCCAGCCCATCGTCGGCGGCAACGGCTTCAACAATCCCGCCGTCATCAAGAACGGAGGCGAGGCTGCCGAGGGACTCATCGTCGGCGCATCCTGGTCGATCACCAGCGACGACCCGAAGAGCGTCGCCTTCGTGAAGGCCTATAACGCCAAGTACGGCAACAATCCCGACCAGTTCGCGACCCAGGCCTACACCGGACTCTGGCTCGTGGCCACCGCCATCAAGAACGCCGGTTCCGCCGATCGCGTCGCGATCAAGATCGCACTCGGCGCCATCCGCAACATCGACACAGCCCTCGGCAAGTTCTCCTTCGACGCCCATCGCGATCCCCAGCATCAGAACGCGGTCGTCGTCGTGAAGAACGGGGCCTACGTCCTCTTCAAATAAGGCGGACCGCCCATGGACCTGAGCCTTCTGGCCGACCCCGTTTTCCTCGCGCAGAACATTGTCGACGGCCTGTCGCGGGGCGCCCTCTACGGCGTCTTCGCGATGGGGTTCACGCTGATCTTCGGCGTACTCGACATCGTCAACCTGGCGCACGCCGCCACCTTTATGTGGTGCGCCTTCGTCGGCTGGCTGGTGATGGCCGTGGGCGGCCTTCCCCTTCCGATCGGTCTCATCGCGGCGACCCTGGCGGGTTCCCTCATCGGAGTCGCCCTCGAATTCCTCGCATTCCGACCAATTAGGAAGGAAGGCGCCGACAGGCTCTCCTCGATGATCTCGAGCATCGGCGCCTCCCTCATAATGGTGAGCATCGCCGAGGCGGTCTTCGGAGTCTCGACACGGCGCTTCCCGAGCAAGGTCCTCGACCCCCGCCCCTTCTTCCTCGGCGGACCGGGCGGTCTCCGCATTTCGCGCGCCCAGATCCTCATTCTCGTCGCCTCGACCCTCCTCATGATCATCCTGGGTTGGTTCATCCGGAAGACGCGGACGGGCAAGGCGATTCGCGCGGTATCGGCGAGCACGAAGGCCTCCCTCCTCCTCGGCATCGACGTGAACGGCATTATCGTGCGGACCTTCGTGATCGCGGGCGGCCTCGCGGGCATGGCAGGCGTCCTCGTCGCCCTCCTCACGAACTACATTTCGCCGCCCATGGGCTCGACGGTGGAGCTCCGCGGCCTCGCCGTCATCATCCTCGGAGGCATGGGCAATATGGAGGGTGCCATCCTCGCGGGCTTCCTCCTCGGCCTCGTGGAGACCTTCACGATCGCCTACGTGCCCGGCGGCAGCGACATCAAGGACGCGATAGCCTTCCTCGTCCTCTTCTTCATACTCTTCGTGAAGCCCGAGGGGCTTCTCGGCAAGAAAAAGGCGGACCGCGCATGAGTTCCTCGAACGCAGCCGCCGAGGCCTCGAAGGAGGCTGGCGGAAAGGGCCGATTGAAGACGGCGAGCACCATCGCCTCGATCGTCTTCCTCGTCTTAATTGTCCTCGGAGACATCTGGGTCTGGATACGCAACCCCGACGACCTCGATCGCCTCCTCATCAACCTCCTTCTCGGACTTTCCGCCTTCGCCACCCTCCATCTCAGGCTCCTCTCCCTCGCGAGCGCCGGCTTCGCCGCGATCGGGGCCTACGCCTCGGCGATCTTCCTGGTCAAGCTCGGCATGCCGATATGGCTCTCGATGCCCGCCGCCGCCTCCCTCAGCGCCCTCATCGCCCTCGTCATTGGCTTGCCCGTCCTCAGGCTCAAGGACGTCTATCTCGCCGTGGCCACCCTCGGTTTCGGTGAGATCGTCCGAGTTGCCATCATCCTCCTCCCCGACCTCACCGGCGGCTCGACGGGCGCCAATCTGTCGACCGGCTTTCCCTACGAGGCGATGAAGCAGACGAGGGCTTGGATCCTCGCCCTCGTGTTGATCGGCTTCGCGTGGATTTTCTCCGCCACCTCGAGGACGAGGACGGGACGGGCACTCAGGGCAATCAGGGAGAACGCCGACGCCGCCGCGACGATGGGCATCGACGTCGTCGGCCACAGGCTCGCTTCCTTCGCGGCCAGCGCCTTCCTCGCGGGCCTCGCCGGGGCCTTCTACGCCCACTCGGTGGGCTCCCTCGACGCGGGCGACTTCAAGTTCAGCCGAGCGGTAGACGTGCTCACCTACGCCGTCCTCGGCGGTTCGGGCGTTTGGTTCGGTCCCCTCCTCGGCGCGGGCTTCCTCACGGCCCTGCCGATCCTCCTCCGGGATTCGCTTTCCTTCCTCAAGGATTTCGCCCAGCTTCCCAACATCGTGAACGGCCTGGCGCTGATGCTCGCGATCATCTTCATGCCCGGTGGCTTCACCTCGGTCTTCGAGGGCGCCCTCGGCCGGCGAATCGAAGCCGGGAAGAGCGGCGTGAAGCTCCCGCGCAGGAAGCGTTGGCACAGCGCCCCCGTCCCCGCCGACGGCATCGGAGAGGCGAGCGGCGGTCGCAAAACGGAGGGGCCTATTCTCAGCCTCGTCGAGGTCAGCCGGCACTTCGGCGGCGTCGAGGCCCTTTCGAAGGTCGGCTTCGACCTCGCCGAAGGCTCCATCTTGGGGCTCATCGGTCCGAACGGGGCCGGCAAGACCACCCTCATCAACGCGATAACCGGCGTCATCCCGCCGAGCTCGGGGCGGATCGTCTTCGACGGCAGGGACATGGCCGGCCTGGCCCCCCATCGCATCGCGAGGGCAGGCATTGCCCGCACCTACCAGAACATCCAGCTATTCGGGGAGATGAGCGTCATCGAGAACGTCGTCGTCGGACGCCACATCCACATCGACACCCTCCTCCCCGAGGCCTGGCTTTCCCTTCCCGGACAGCGGCGCGAGGAATCGCACGCCCGCAAGGAGGCGCACGCCCTCCTCGCGAGGCTCGGTCTCGACGAGCTCGCCTACGCGCGCGCCTCGACCCTCTCCTACGGCGACCAGCGCCGCGTCGAGATCGCTCGGGCCCTCGCCATGCTGACTCCCGAAAACGGCGACAGTCAGAAATCGGCGGGTCCGCGCCTCCTCCTCCTCGACGAACCAGCAGCGGGCATGAACGAGACCGAAACGGAAAAGTTGGGCGATTTCATCGCAACGCTGAAGACACACGGCTATTCGGTGCTCGTCGTCGAGCACCACATGGACCTGATCATGAAGATCTGCGACCGCATCGTCGTCCTCGACTTCGGCCGCAAGATAGCCGAGGGCCTGCCGGAGGAAGTATCGCGGAACCCGGCCGTCCTCGAAGCCTACCTGGGGGGCGAGTGATGGCCGCGCTGCTCGAAGTGAAGGGTCTCGAGGTGCGCTACGGCGGCATCGAGGCCGTGCGGGGGCTCGACTTCTCCGTCGACGAGGGAACGATCGTCACGATGATCGGAGCGAATGGAGCGGGCAAGAGTTCGACCCTCCTCGCCCTGTCGGGGATCGTGAAACCCCGCTCGGGTTCCATCAGCCTCGGGGGACGCGAGATCGCGGGGCTCAGGCCGGATCGCATCGTGGGACTGGGGCTCGTGCAGGTGCCCGAGGGAAGGGCCATCCTCTCGCCCCTCAGCGTCGCCGAAAACCTCGAGCTCGGCGCATGGACGCGGAAGGACAAGGCCGCGGTCGCCGCCGACCTTGAAAGGGTCTACGCCCTCTTTCCGCGGCTCGCCGAAAGGTCGAAGCAGGTCGCAGGGTCATTGTCCGGCGGCGAACAGCAGATGCTCGCGATAGGCCGCGCCATGCTCGCCGCGCCGCGCATCCTCCTCCTCGACGAGCCGAGCATGGGGCTCGCGCCCCTCCTCGTCGCCTCGATCTTCACTACTATAAAGGAAATCGCCAAATCGGGCACGACCGTCCTACTCGTCGAGCAAAACGCGAGGCAGGCGCTCAAGATCGCCGACAAGGGGCTCGTCCTCTCGCACGGCAAGCTGATTCTCGCGGGCAGCGGCGCCGAACTCCTTGAAAACAAGGTGGTGCTGGAGGCCTTCCTCGGCAAGGAAGGGGGCTGAGACTGAGATGGACGGGGGCGCGCGAAAACGCGCCCCTCCGCCGTCAGTCCGTCAGCAGCCAAGCCTCATAGCCAGCGTCCTTGAGCCTTTCGTCGAGCCTGTCCTTGTTGTCCTTCTGCGAGAGCACCACCGCGAGGAGGGACTGGCTGCCGATCTTCCGCGCCTCGATCTTCGCGACGAATCCCTTCTTCCGCAGTTCGTCGACAAGGGCCTGGGCGTTGTCCCTGCTCGAAAAGATGCCGACTTGGTAGCGAAGAGTCTGGGGCGTTTCCGCGATCGCGGTTCCTCCCTTGGTTCCGGCAGCATCGTCGGCATGGGCGGCCGACACATCTGAGGGCTTCTGCGCCGTCTCGACGGGCGGTTCCTCCGGTAGGAGCAAAACGCCGCCGAGATACCAATGGGGAAGGGCCATCAAGGTCACATCGGAGGATCCGAGGGCGATTTGGGCCTCGGGGCTCCCGGGCCAATCCGCCGCCAAGCGTTTCGCCTCGACATCCCGCGCCTTCGCGTCGCTCCCCGCCCAAAGGAGAAAGACGGATTCGCGCCGAAGGGCATCGCGCCTGTCGGCATCGGTGGCCGCGAGCTGAGAGGGTCCCGAGGCAGGAGCGGCAAGGATTCCCGCCAAGGCCAGGGCCGAAGCGGGGCTTCCCGAAAGAAGGGAGGACCAGGCGGCGACCAGCCGCGCCTCGTCTATCAGGAGGCGATCCTTCGAAGTAGTTATGACGACCGCGGCGAGCTGGGACGCGCGATCGGTCTCGCCTGCCGCGAGCCAAAGTCGGGCGGCGTGAAGGAGTGCCTCGGCTGTTTCGCGGCCGAGCTTCCGCTCTTCGGTCGGAACGGAATCCTTTGAATCCGTGGTTACGCCGATCGCCCCGGAGCCCGCCATCGCCTCGCTATCCGCCGCGGCTGCGGCGAAATCGCCGAGGAGGGTGCGAAGACTGGACGCCATGGAATAGAGCTTGGACGCGAGGGCGGGAGAGGCGACGCGTTTGGCGAAGAATTCGTCGAGCCCCGCGGCGTCGGCCGGAGCGAGGCCGGCGGCTGCCTTACCGAGCTGGGATTCGAAATCCTTCGCCGCGAGGGCGGGAAGGAGGGCTGCCTTCGCCGCCGCGAGCGCGGGCGAATCGGGGAGGGCCGGAGCAGTGGCTGCCTTGCCTCCATCCTTCGCCGGAGAAGCTTCCGGCGTCTGGGCCGCGACGGCAAGGCCAAGGAGCGCGAAAAGGGAGAGCCACGACAGCCGTGCGAGGGGACCGCGGGTGTTCACAACTCCACTGCCCTGAAGGTGTTGCCCGAGAGGCTCTCGAGGCGGACCCGGGCGAAGCTCCCGATCCGCGAGGCATCGGCGGCGAAGACAACCATCTCGTCGCGGGCGGTGCGGGCGAGGACCTCGGATTTCCTGCGCCGCGACAGGTCCTCGACGAGGACCTCCTCGACGGCTCCGATCCTGGCCTGGAGCATCGCTGTCGAAATTTCCTTTTGCAGCTCGATGACGCGGGCGAGGCGGGCCTTCTTGTCCTTCTCCGGCACCCGGTTCTGCATTTTCGCGGCGGGCGTGCCCTCCCGTGGATTGAAATGATACATGAATGCGTACGAATAGCGCACGCGACGCATCAGGTCGAGGGTCTCCTCGAGGTCCGCCTCGGTCTCGCCGGGGAAGCCCACGAGGAGATCGGTCGTGAGGGAGAGGTCGGGCAATGCCGCCCTCATCCTTTCGATGAGGGCGAGATAGGCGGCGCGATCGTATTTCCTGTTCATCGCCTTGAGGATGGCGTCGGAACCGGCCTGGACGGGGAGGTGTATGTGGCGGCAATAGAGGGGTTCCCGGGCGATGACGGCTATCGCCTCGTCGGAGAGGTCCTTGGGGTGGCTCGTGAGGAAGCGCACCCAGCGAATGCCCGTCTCGCGCCTGTCGCGCAGACGACCGGCGACAAGCGAAAGGAGGCCCGGAAAATCGAGTCGCTCCCCCCTCCCCTCCCACCTATAGGAATTGACGTTCTGGCCGAGGAGGGTCACCTCGCGCACGCCCTGCGATTCGAGGGCCTCGAGCTCGGCGAGGATCGATTCCGGATCGCGGGAGGTCTCGCGGCCACGAATGTGAGGAACGATGCAATAGGTACAGAAATTGTCGCAGCCATGCATGATGGGCAGGAAGGAGCGGAAGGACGAGGGCTCGTGGTAGGAATCCGCGAAGACGAAGGAGGGGCTTTCCTCGACCTCCGCGAGGCGAAGGCCCTTGGATGCGGCGTCGACGACGAGGCCGAAGGCCTGCTTTTGGAAGGTGCCGATGACATGGTCGACGGCAGGTTGTCGGACGCGGATTTCTTTTTTCATGCGCTCGGCCATGCAGCCGGTGACGGCGAGGACGAGCCTCCGCCCCTCGCGCCCGAGCCTCGTCTTCTCGGCGGCCCAGTGATCGATGCGGCCCCAGGCGCGGTTTTCGGCGGTGATGCGCACGGAACAAGTGTTTATGAGGACGAAATCTGGGGCGAAGGGCGTCTCCAACGAACTCGGAGTCGGCTGCCAAGGCTCCCAGCCGCGTTCGCGGAAGAGCGCTTCTAGGGCAGCCGAAGTCGGCTGCCAAGGCTCCCATCCGCGTTCGCGGAATAGCATCTCGAGGGCAGCCGACTCGGCCTTGTTCATTTGGCAGCCGTAGGTTTCGATAAGATAGGTCATGTCCCCGCCACTTTATACTGCGGCGGGTCGACGCTTCAACGGCGGAAGGAAGCGACCACTATTTCCGCAGTCCTCGGAAAAACTTGAAGAGATTGAAGGCGCCGTAGGCGAGGAGACCGAGACCGCCAGCGCCGAGGGCGAAATGGAGGGGTCCGATGTGCAGTTGGGCGAGAATGGTCGCCGCTCCCGCGACGAGGGCAACGGTGCCGTAGGTCCGGTCGGTCTTGGTGCCTCCGCCGATGCCGACGAAACCGAGGAGGGCGAGGGCCCCGCCGACCACCCAGCCCACGACTGGGATGCTGATCAGGGCGTTGAGCCCCAGGAGGCCGATTCCGGCTCCCGCCGAGATGAAACCGCGCGTGCCCCTTTCGGCAGGCTCGAGTTCGGTACCGCTATTAGCCATATGTTCCTCCATCGCCATCCCGATTCGTTTTAGGTGGGCCGCCGGTTGATGCTGCCGACCCTGCCCTTCCTCCCCTCACGGGCGAGGATATCCTCACTCGGGACGCCTCTAGTAGCAATATAGCAAATACTCGGGTCGCGGCAAAGACCCCGGGCTCACCGAGGGCAGTCGGCCAGGCTTTATCCGTGCTCGAGCCAGGCGTAGGCGGAATGATCGTGGATGCTTTCGAAGTTTTCCGCCTCGATGGAGAATTTGGGGAACTTATCGAGGGCGAGTACCCGAGTATAGACCTCGCGGACGACGTCTTCGACGAAGCGCGGATTCTCGTAGGCGTGCTCGGTGAGGTATTTCTCGTCCTCCCGCTTGACCAGGGTATAGACGGGGCTCGAGGCCGATTCCTCCACGAGGGCGACGAGGTCCTCGATCCAGAAGAAAGGGCCGAGGGCGACCGTCAAGGTGACGATGCCTCTTTGGTTGTGGGCCCCGTGGTCGCTGATGGCCTTCGAGCAGGGGCAGAGGGTCTGGACGGGTACGGAGACCGAGACGTCGAATTCCCTGCCGCTCTCCCAGACCTTTCCTATATATGAGCAATCGAAGGCCGACCAGCTCTTCTGGCCGGAGACCGGCGCGGCCTTTTCGATGAAATAGGGAAAGTGGAGGTCGGCGTAGGCCGTCCGCGCCTCCAAGGCCTTCCTGACCTCGTCGAGCATCGCGAGGAAGCCCTGCATCGAGAGCCGCTCGCGGTGGGCGTTGAAGACTTCGATGAAGCGGCTCATGTGCGTACCCTTGAAATGCTTGGGAAGGTCCGCGTAGAGGTTCACCTTCGCCGTCGTGTGCTGGACGGCGTTGGCGCGGTCGCGAAGGGTGATGGGCGCCCGCACGCCCTTGACGCCGACCTTCTGGATCGGCACACCCCGCTCGTCGGGGAGGTTCTGGACGTCTATCATCGGGCGGCGGCGCGTTCCGCCGAGACGACGGTGTTGGCCATAAGCATTGTGATGGTCATGGGTCCGACTCCGCCCGGCACGGGGGTGATGAAGGATGCCCTTTCGGCCGCCTTGTCGTATTCGACGTCGCCCTTGAGCCTGAATCCCTTTTTCGCCGTGGGATCCTCGACGCGATTGACGCCGACGTCGATGACGACGGCTCCGGGTTTGATCCAAGCGCCCTTCACGAGGCCGGGGCTTCCCGCGCAGGCGATGACGAAGTCCGCCCGCCCCACGTGCTCGGCGAGGTCCTTGGTGCCCGTGTGGCAGAGGGTCACGGTCGCGTTGATCTCTCTCCGCACGAGGAGGTTCTGGAGGGGCTTGCCCGTGAGGTTCGAGCGGCCGATGACGACGGCTTGGGCGCCGTCGGTCTTCACCCCCGTGCGCTTGATGAGCTCTATGACCCCCGCCGGGGTGCAGGGGAGGAAACAGGGCTCTTCGAGGAGCATGTAGCCTGCGTTGATGGCCGTAGAACCGTCCGTGTCCTTGGCGGGGTCGATGACGGCGACGACCCTCCGCTTGTCGATGTGCCTGGGAAGGGGAAACTGGACGAGGATGCCGTGGACTTCCGGGTCCCGGTTGTAGGTCTGGATGAGCTCTACCAACTCAGCCTCGGGGGTGGACTCGGGAAGGTGTTTGCCGAATTTCCTGATTCCTATCTCGTCGCAGGCCTGTTCCTTGCCGCTGACATAGGAAACCGAGGCCGGATCCTCGCCGACGAGGATGACGGCGAGCCCGGGCACGATTCCCTTGGCCGCGAGGGCCTTCACCCTCTCCTTGAGTTCGTTCCTGATGTCGAGCGATACCTGCTTGCCGTCGATGACCTGTGCCGCCATATCTTGTCCTCCCAATTGTGATCTCTATCGGTCCCTGAGACGGGGCCTTACCGCGGAATCATGCCTGGCTAAATCAGCCGCGCCCGCCCTCACTGGCGTACCATGCTGAATAGCGTCCGAGTCCCTCCGCGAAGCGCGCCTCGGGAAGGATGAGGCTGGCGGTGAAGACAGCCTCCCGCTCCATGTCGAAAAAATGCCCCGGCTGGCTCCAGAGTCCCGCCTCGTCGAGGAGACGGAGCGCGATTTCCTCCTCGCCAAAGTAGCGGGGCGATTCGATGATGGCCGTCCACCCGCCCCCGCAGCGATACACGCGATGGGGGGAGGAGTGCCCTTCGAGGCCTCCCCTCAGGGCGGAAAGATTGGCGGCGAGACGCCTGTTCATGGCCGCCACGAATCGCGGAGCGCGATCGAGAAGAGCCGGCAGGGCATTCATCACCGGGGTACCCGCCGAAAGGTAGGAGTCGGCGATTATCTCGAGGCGAACCTTCGCCTCGGCGAGCAACTCGGCGGGCCCTGAGGCCGCGATCCAGCCGAGCTTGAGTTGGGGCAGGCCGGCGCCCTTCGACAGGCCGTCGAGCACGAAGGTGAGGGCCTCGTCCTCGCCCTCGAAGCTACGCCCTGACTCTTCGACGGAGAAATCGAGGAAGACCTCGTCGACGATGAGGGCCAGGCCTTCGGCCGCCGCGATCTCGACGAAGCGCCTCCGATCTTCCTCGGAAAGATAGGAACCCGTCGGATTGTTGGGATTGATGAGGACAATCGCGCGAACCTTCGGCCCCCTCCCCTCCCGTCCTGCGCGGATTCCTTCGAGTACTGAATCGAAGTCGACACGCCAGCCCTGGGGATGGAGGTATTCGAGGCGCCAGGGGCGAATCGCCACCGCCTCGAGGCCGGCCAAATAATCGAAAAGGGGGTAGCCGGGCCTCGGCACGAGAATGGCATCGCCCGGATCGCAGAGGAGCTTGAAGAGCCAGGCGTAAGCCTCCGAGGTGGAGGCGGTCAGGAAATAGTCGTCGGGATCGATTCCTCTTCGCGCCGCCGTGTACGGGCGAGCCTCGGCGCGATGGCGGGCCAGGGCCTCGCGGGCGCGCGATAGCCCTTGAGGATCGGGTTCGTAGCGAAGATTGTCCTTCTCGGAAAAGAGGAGGCCCAGATCTTCCTCGGGAAGATCCTCCAAAGGAAAAACGTGCCGAGGATTGCTGCCGGACCAATCGAGGATATCCCGGCCTTGGGCGAGAAGTGCGGCACGAGTTTTCGAAAGAGCATTGGGCTGGGCCGGCCAGGCGAGACGCTGGGAAAAGAATTCCGACATCGAGGCCGAGTCTAGCATGGACCGTCTTTTCTGTGAAATGTCGCGGAATGCTACTTGCTAGGTTGCGCGATATAGTCTTTATTTGAGTGAACGTTCAGTCATTAATAAGCGGGTGGGGAAAAGGTGTCGCGAAGCAAGGACCTGGGGATCGTCGACCGGATACTCGATTCGGCCTTCGCCGTCTTCGGCGAGGAAGGGTTCCAGGGCACGACGGTCAAGCGAATCGCCGCAAGAGCCGGATTATCTGCTGGCAGCATATACAATTATTTCCCAGACAAGGACAATCTCTTTGAAGAGGCCGTAGGCAGGGGCTGGGATCGCTTCGTGGAAGAACTCGAGGACATCATCGAGCACATGCCCCGGAGGGCGGACAGGATCGCGGCCCTGGTCGGCAGCGGCTTCTCGACCCTGGAAAGAGCCCTTCCTCTTGTCAGGGGCATGTTTTTCGAGGCGAGCCGTCGAAATATCCTCGAACCCAAGCTCCAACGCGTCACCGAGGCCATCGACCGCCTCCTCGCCCCCGATAAAGACATGGGGGAAGGGGCTGCAAGAATTGAACCCGAAGCCCAACGCAAGGCCCTCATCCGAATCATCATCCTCGGCATACTCGCAAGCGCCTCAATGGAAACGGGAACGCCTGAATCGACGGTGGCGGGGCTTCGAGAGGCCATAGCCACCTTCCTTTCGGGCTTTATCGGCCTACCCTACCCCTCCGCAAGTCGCAAGGATTACGAATGAGAGGATGGTTGCGCCTTCGGGCCCTCGCGGCCCTCGGTCTCCTCGCCGCCGGGCTGACCGCCCAACAAGCCGCAGGCGGCCCATCTCCCAGCCAGCAGCCAAGCCTAGTGGGTGTCTCGACGAGCATCAGCCTCAATGAGGCAGTGCGCCGCGCAGGTACGGCCTCCGTTTCGGTCAGGGCCGCCGCGAGCCTCGTCGAAGCCGCGCAAAAAAGGATTTGGGTCGCCGCCTCCACCTTCTTTCCGAAAATCAGCGCCTCCGTCTCGGGGGCCTGGCTCGCGAATCCGCCCGCGGGGGTGACCGTCGACAAGGGGGCGCTCGGGACTTCTACCCAATACGTTCCGGTGCCGCTCTCGCTCGGCGGGACCTACGATTCGAACGGCTGGTACACGGGCGGCACACTCATGCCCTACAGTGTCTCCCTTCCCTCCTCTCCCATCACCATCGTTCCCGATGCCAAGGATACCTATTTCAAAGGCAATCTCACCCTCAGCCAACCGATCCTCGCCTGGGGGAAGATCAACGCAGGTCTCGAGCTCGCCAGGCTCGAGGAGCAAATCGCCGCCCTCGGGCTCTCGGGTTCGCGGCTTGAGGCCGAGCGCGAGGCCAAGCGAAGCTACGATGCCGCCCTCCTCGCCCGCGATTCGCAACCAATTATCAAAGAATTGCGCGCCCTCGCCTCGGCAAACGCCGACGACGCGCGGGATGCCTTCGCGGCCGGCACCACGACGAAGGCGTCAGTCCTCCAAGCCCAGGCCCAGGTGGCCGACCTCGATTCGCGACTTGTTGATGCGGGGGAAGGCGAAAAGAGCGCCTTGGCCGGCCTCGCCATCATCGCGGGCTTGGGCGAGGAAGCCTTCTCCCTTTCCTCGGAACTCGCCGACTCGGCGCCCTCCCTCGACGAGACGAAGATCCTCGAGGCGGCCATCGCCTCCTCGTCGGACCGAGGCCAGGCCAAGGCGCGGCTTACTGAGGCCGCGCGCAAGCTTGATCTCGAAAGGGGCTCGGCCATCCTCCTGCCCAATCTCGCCGCCTTCGCGAGTCTCGACGCCTCGGGTCAAACCATTCCCTTTTCCTCCTCGGGCTGGGCCGATTCCACCTGGTCCTGGGATCTTTCCCTCGGCGTCCAGGCTCAGCTCGAAGCCTTCGACGGGGGCGCCTCCTTCGCGAAAATTGCCGCCGCCAAGGCCGACCTCGCTGCGGCCAGGATCGGCGTTGAGGGCTCCGAAGATAGCCTGAGGATGGCGGTCCGCGACGCCGTGTCGATGGCAAGGCGAGCCGCGGCGGCCCTCGCCTCGAAGGAGGCGCGCGCAGAATGGGCCGCCGAGGCGCTCCGATCGGCGAAGGCAGCCCTCGACGCGGGCATGTCGAGCCGCCCCGAGTACAACGCAGCCGCGATGGCCGAGGCCGCCGCCCGCCTCGACCTCGTTTCGGCGCGTTATACGCTTTCGGAAGCCCTGGCCGACCTCGAAAGGCTCGCCGGGGGGAAGCTGCCGTGAGCATCACCGAGCTTGCCGTCAAACGGCCTACGGCCCTCTTCGCGATCTTCGCCCTCTTCATCGGCCTCGGCATCATGGGCTACTTCAATCTCGGCGCCGATCTCTTCCCCTCGACGAACACTCCTTTCATCGGAGTTCACATCGTCTACCCCGGCGCGGGCTCCGAAGAAGTGGAGAACGACGCGATCAAGCCCATCGAGGACGCGGTCTCGAGCCTGCCCGGCATCAAGTCGGTGCGTTCGGCCTCGGCCGAGGGTTTCGGCTACACGGCCCTCGAATTCTCTATGGACGCGAATCCCGACACGGCCGTCATCGACGTGCAGAAGGCCGTCGACGGCATCATGGACCGACTGCCCGCGGCGGCAACCAGGCCCGTGGTCCGAAAGTACAACCTCAACGCTCGGCCCATTCTCATCGTCTCCCTGTCGGGCAATCTTCCCTATGAGGAGCTCTACGCGCGTGCGGACGACCTCCGCAGGCGAATAGAGAACGTACAGGGCGTGGGACAGGTAACCCTCGAGGGCGGGCCCAAGAAGGAGGTCGAGGTCCAGGTCGACCGGAGCGCCCTCGAAGCCTGGGGACTGAGTTTCCAGACGGTCATCGGCCTCCTCAAGGCGAACAACCTCAACGCCCCCGCGGGACTCCTCCGCCAGGACGGCATCGATCGCACGGTCAGGGTCCTCGGCGAGGTCTCCTCCCTCGAGGAGCTCCGCGGCCTCCTCCTCCCCCTCCCCCGGGGCGGCACGGTGCCCCTCGGCGAGGTCGCGAAGGTGGTCTTCGCCGTCCCCCCCGATTCGGGCAAGGTGCGGATGGACGGCACGTCCGCCATAGGGCTCACTATCGTCAAGGCGAGCGACGCGAACGTCGTCGACGCGACCAAGCGCATCAAGCAGGCCATCGAGCTCGAATCCGCGACGATGCCTCCCGGCGTGGACCTCAAGATCGCGAGCGACGAGACCATCTTCATCAATTCCTCGCTTTCCGAGACGATGCGCGATCTCCTCATCGGGATCCTTTCGACTGCCATCGTCCTCTGGCTCTTCCTCCGCGAATGGAGGAGCTCCCTCATCGTCCTCGTCGCCATCCCGACCTCGCTGATCTCCACCTTCTTCATGATGTTCGTGATGCATTTCACGCTCAACATCGTCTCCGCCATGGCCCTCGCCCTCTGCATCGGCATCCTCGTCGACGATTCGATCGTCGTACTTGAGAACATCCACCGCCACTACGCCGCGGGTCAGGACAGGGTGCGGGCCGCCATCGAGGGGCGGCGTGAGATCGGCATGGCGGCCGTCGCCATCACGCTGAGCGACGTCGTGGTCTTCGCGCCGGTGGCCTTCCTCACCGATCTCGTCGGCCAGTTCTTCAGGCAGTTCGGCCTCACCGTCGTCTTCGCCTCGCTCTTCTCCCTCTTCGTCTCCTTCACCCTCACGCCGGCCCTCGCCTCGCGGCTGATCGGCCGGGGGAAGGTGCATCTCGCCCCATCGGAGCTGGAGGCTGCCTCGGAGACCGCGGAGCGCCCCGCCTCGGCGCCGGCGGCCCGGACAACCCGAAAGGGCTTTTTCGAAACACAGATCAAGCCGCGCTACCGCGCCTTCCTCGAGTGGGCCCTCGGGCATCGAGCCATCGTCATCGGCGGGATCCTCGTCCTCTTCATAGGGGCCATTTCCCTCATCCCCCTCGGCTTCGTGGCGACGGAATTCATGCCTCCCTTCGACCAAGGCAAGCTCGTCGTCGATATGTCCCTCGATTCCGGCTCGAACCTCGATCGCACCGACGCTATGGTGAAGCGCGTCGAGGGGCATCTCCTCTCGCTACCGGAGACGCGCGACGTCTACAGCTCCATGGGCGGGGACCTCGGCTCCAACGTCGCGCGCCTCACCGTCAGGCTCAAGGACAAGACGGAGCGGCGCAAAGGCCAATCGCAGATTGCGCGGGAGCTGCGCGAGTGGGGAGCGGGACTTCCGGGTCTGGCCTTCTCGGTCACAGAACAGTCCATCGTCGAGCAGACCTCGACCGAGGGCACCAAGGCACTCATCATCAACGTCGTCGGACCCGATCGCGCCGTCCTCTCCAAGCTCGCCGCCTTCGTCGAAAAGACGGTGCAGGACACGCCCGGCGCCGTCGACGTGGACAATTCGATGCGCTCGCGGCGCACGGAGATCGCGCTCCGCGTGGACCGCCTCGCCCTGAGCCAATACGGGCTCACCGTGGCCGACGCCGCCGCGGCCCTGCGCACGGGCCTCGCCGGGAGCAAGGCCGGGGTCTTCCGCAAGGCCGGCGACGAATACGACATAGTCGTGATGTTTCCTCCGGGCAGCATCAAGTCGACCGCCGACCTCGAATCCATCCGTCTCGCGACGGTCCAGGGGAGCCTTGTGTCCCTCGGTCAGATCGCCGAAATCGGACGCGAGGAGGCCGCTCCTACCCTCACAAGGACCAACCGCTCCAACGTCGCCACCATCCAGGCCAATCTCCAGGGAAGGGCCCTCGGCCTCGTGACTGCCGACATACAGAGGAAACTTGAGGCCAACCCGGCGCCCAGGGGCTACAGATTCGACTTCAAGGGCGACAGTTCGATGATGAGCGATTCCTTCGCCTCCCTCGGTTGGGCGCTGGCTGCCTCGGTCTTCCTCCTCTACCTCATCCTCCTCGTCCTCTACGAGTCCTACCTCACGCCCCTGATCAGGATGCTGTCCCTCCCGGCCGGCATCATCGGGGGCCTCGCGGCACTTGCGATCACGGGCAAGGCGATCAACATAATTGTGTTCATCGGGATCATCATGCTCGACGGTCTCGCCTCCAAGAACGGGACCCTCCTCATCGATTACACGAACACCCTGCGCAAGCGGGGGCTGCCGCTTCGGGAGGCCCTCCTCGAATCGGGGACGACGAGGCTCAGGCCCATCATGATGACCTCGATAACTATGATAGTCGGCATGCTGCCCCTGGCCCTCTCGACGGGCTCGAGCTCCGAGATCAAGTCGAGCATGGCCATCCTCCTCATCGGCGGCATCGCGGCCTCGACCCTCCTCTCGCCCGTCCTCATCCCCGTCGTCTACACCCTCATCGAGGACGGGAGGAACAAGGCGCGCGAACTGAGACGAGACGGGGAGCGGCGAGGAAAACGTCAAGGACGTCGGGCGGAAGGCCCGACGCAAGCGGAGACGACGACATGAAGGCAAACCCAATGCGATATGCTCGATTCCTGAGATTTGCGGCACTTCCGGCCCTCGCGATGGCCGCGACCCTGCTCGCATTCTCCTGCGCGCACCCGAAGGAAGTCGTCCAAAAGCCGCCCCAGGCCGTCTCCGTCCAAAAGGCCGCCTTCGCCTCCTTCGCGCTGGAAGCGGAGTACGCGGCGCGCATCCTGCCGGCCGTCACGGTCAACATCATCCCCAAGGTCGGCGGACGGGTGGCCTCGGTCCGGGTGGACGTGGGCGACGCGGTGAAAAAGGGCCAGGTGCTCTTCACGATCGAAAAGGGGGACTACGACGCCCAGCTCAGGCAAGCCGACGCGACCCTCAGAAGCGCGAGGGCCAGCCTCGCGAGGAGCGACGAAACGGGCCAGGAATCGCAGCTCCTCCAAGCCCAGTCTGCCTACGACCAGGCGGTCGTCGCGCGCGACGAGACGAAAAACGTCAGGGACAAAACGAAGAGGCTCTTCGACCAAGGCGCGGTGTCGCGTCAACAGATGGACGATATCGAATCCAGACTCAAGGCGGCCGAAATTCAGGTTGCCGCCGCGAAGAAGAACCTTGCCCTCGTCCGCGACAAGGCCGGAGCCCAGGCGAGCGCCGTCCTCTCGGGGCAGGTGGATGCCGCGAAGGCCCAGACCGATCTCGCGAAGAGCCAGCTCGCCTCGACCTCGGTGCTGTCTCCCCTGACGGGTCATGTATCCTATCGCGACATTGAGGAGGGCGAGATGGTGGGCACCTCGGCCCTCGCCTTCATCGTCATCGATGACTCCAAGGTCCTCGCGGAAGCGGCCCTCTCCGACCGCTCCATCGGCTGGCTTTCTCGGGGCATGGACGTCGCGGTCACGATCCCCGCCCTCGGCCCCCTCGGCGAGCATAGCGGCAGGGTCGACTGGGTCGGTCCGGCCGTCGATCCGCGGACCCTCCTATATCCCGTTCGCATCATCCTCGACAACGCCGACGGCGAGATTCGACCGGGGATGCTCGCCCGCATCCGCTTTCCCATCGAGGAAAGGCGGCAGGTCCTTCTCATCCCGGAGCGCTCGCATTTTACGGAAAACGGACTCGATTATGTGATGCTCGTTCGAAACGACACGGCTGTTAAAAGGAATATCGTGCTCGGCGAATCCGACGGCAGCAATGTGGAGGTTCTTTCGGGGTTGGCGGTGGGCGATGAGGTCGTTACGGCGGGTCAGGAATTCCTCTCCGATGGAGATCTGGTCAAGGTGGTTCAGTAATTCTTGATCGAGACAGATTATAATGTCGTAACATTTCGAACGGACAGCGTTTTGCCGGCACGTGCTATCATTTCATCCTCTAGAGTTTTTGCCTTGAAATGGCAATAGCTATACATCCGTATAGCTGTATTTGATGTCTGGGATGCTAAACCGAATGCATCGTTATCCCTCCGCTTGACCTTGCGTCCGCATTGATTTAAAGGAAATTACTCAGTTCTGTTCACAGGAGGAACGATGAAAGTGTATGCAAAGATCGCGGCGATCGGTGCCATGGTGCTCGGTCTCGCGGCCTGCTCTTCCGGTCCCAAGGAAATCCTCATTGGAGGTGTCGGCCCGGTAACCGGCGCGGCGGCCACCTTCGGCGTCTCGACGAAGAACGCCTATGAAATGGCCATCGCAGAGTGGAACGCCAAGGGCGGACTTCTCGGCAAGCAGATCAAGCTCGATTTCGCCGATGACAAGGGCGATCCCACCGAGGGTGCGACCGTCTACACCAAGCTCATCCAGCAGGACAAGGTAGTCGCCATCGTCGGAACGGTCATGTCGAAGGTCTCCCTCGCCGGAGCCCCGATCTGCCAGGCTGCCGGTATCCCGATGATCAGTCCCACCTCGACCAATCCCAAGGTCACCCAGGTCGGCGACTACATCTTCCGCGCCTGTTTCATCGACCCCTTCCAGGGCACGGTCGGAGCGGAATTCTCCTATAACACCCTGAACGCCAAGAAGGCCGGCGTCCTCTTCGACAACGGCAACGACTACAACAAGGGTCTCGCCGAGTACTTCCAGACCAAGTACCAGCAGCTCGGCGGCACCGTCGTCGACTACGAGGGCTATTCCACCGGCGCCACCGATTTCAAGGCCCAGCTCACCAAGATCGTGGCCCAGAAGCCGGACGTCCTCTATTCGCCCAACTACTACCAGGACGACGCCCTCATCGCTAAGCAGGCCCGCGAGCTCGGTTTCAAGGGACCGATCGTCGGCGGCGACGGATGGGATTCCCCCGACCTCGTGAAGATCGGCGGCTCGGCTGTCGAGAACTGCTACTTCACCAACCACTATTCCAAGGATGACACCCGCCCGATCGTCCAGGACTTCGTGCAGAAGTACCAGGCCAAGTACGGCGAAGCGCCCGACGCCCTCGCCGCCCTCGGCTACGACGCCATGAACATCATGCTCGACGCCATCAAGCGCGCCGGCAAGACCGATGGCGCCTCGATCCGCGACGCCCTCAAGGCGACCGACATCGCCGTCGTCTCCGGTCAGGTCAAGTTCGATGCGAACCGCGACCCGATCAAGAGCGCGGTCGTCATCGCCATCCAGAACGGTCAGCAGGTCTACAAGACCACCGTCAATCCTTAAGGTCAGCCTTCTCGGCTGAAACCTGAACCAGGGGGCCATGCCGGCACGCCGGCGTGGCCTCCCTCATTTGACAGGGGGTCAACATGGGTTCCATTATCAACACCCAACAGGTAATCAACGGACTCCAACTAGGATCGATCTACGCGCTCATCGCGTTGGGCTACACAATGGTCTACGGCATCGTACGCCTCATCAATTTTGCCCATGGCGACTTCTTCATGCTCGGCGCCTACGCGGCTTACGCATCCTTCTACGTCTTCAATTCCTTCATCGGCGAAGGTTCGCCTCTCGCCTTCCTCGTCCTCATCGTGGCGATGATCGCCGGCGGGGCCATCGCGAGTCTCTCGAACCTCCTCGCCTACAAGCCTCTTCGCTACAAGCCGAAGTTGTCTTCGCTCGTGACGGCCATCGGCGTTTCCATGTTCCTCGAGTATTTCTTCTCGGCCTTTCCCTTTATCGGGCCTTCGCCCCGAGGATTCCCGGAAATCCTACCCAAGGTAATCTACCGCGGTTTCGGAGCCGAAATTTCCAATTATGTCATCATCGACCTGGTGGTCGCCGCCATCCTCATGAGCGGTCTCACCTTCCTCATCCAGAAAACCTCCCTCGGCAGGGCCATGCGCGCCGTGTCGCAGGATAAGGATGCCGCCAAGCTCATGGGCATCGACGTGGAGCGCATCATCACCTGGACCTTCGCCATCGGCGGCGCCTTCGCCGGAGCGGCCGGCCTCCTCGCCGGACTCACCTACCCGCGCATCGACCCCTACATGGGCATCATTCCGGGGCTCAAGGCCTTCATCGCCGCGGTCCTCGGCGGCATCGGCAACGTTCCCGGCGCCATGCTCGGCGGCTACATCCTAGGGCTCGCCGAAACCTTCGCGAACGCCTACAACTCCATACTCGGCGACGGCATCGCCTTCGCCGTTCTCATCATCGTCCTCCTCGTGAGGCCGACCGGAATCCTCGGCGAGAAAATCGCCGACAAGATATGAGGGGCCGGGCATGAAGTTCCCCAAATTTCTCGCCGCTGCGGCCGTGTTTTACGCCGTCATCATGATCCTGTCGACGCTCAACATCCTGAACGGCTACTTCATGATCATCATCAACAAGTCGCTGATCTTCGTCATCCTCGCGGTGAGCCTCAATCTCATCAATGGCATCACGGGACAGTTCTCGCTTGGCCACATGGGATTCGCCGGCATCGGCGCCTATGTCTCGGGCACGATCACGGCCATCATCCTCAAGCTCCAGATTCCGCATTCGTTCAGCATGGGCGCGGTGGGCTCGGAAGCTATTTTCATCGGCGCGATAATCATTGGCGGCATCATGGCCGCCTTTGTCGGTTTTCTGATCGGCTTCCCCTCCCTCAGGCTCAAGGGCGACTACCTGGCCATCGTCACGCTCGGCTTCGGCGAGATCATAAAGACGATCATCAACGCGATTGATTACGTCGGCGGCCCACGAGGCCTCAGCGTTCCGAATTTCTCCAACTTCACGATGATCTTCGTATTCGCGTTCATTACGGTCGCGGTTATACGCAATACCATCGCCTCCTCGCACGGACGCGCGATGCTCGCCGTCCGCGAGAACGAGCTTGCCGCCGACCTCTCCGGCGTCGACACGACCCGCTACAAGGTTACGGGCTTCGCGATGGGCGCCTTCTTCGCCGGTATCGCCGGTGGCCTTCTCGCCCATCTCATCTACTTCACCACTCCCTCGCAATTCGGATTTCTTCCGTCGGCCATGATCCTGATCCTCGTCTACGCGGGCGGAATGGGCTCCCTCACCGGCTCGATGATAGCCGCCTTCCTCCTCACCTTCCTTACCGAAGTGCTCAGGATAGGAATCGACTGGCTCAACCAGACGGCGAAGTTGCCCATCGGACCCGAATGGACGATGGTCGTCTACGCCCTCATCCTCATCCTCGTCATGCTCTTCAAGCCCAACGGGCTCATGGGGGGCAAGGAAGCCAAGATCCTCATACTCGAGAGGAAGACCACATGAAGCCCATCCTCTCGATCAAGGGTATGACCCACTATTTCGGCGGTCTCAAGGCCGTATCCAATTTCAATTTCGACATCCCCGAGGGCGTGATCTACGGCCTCATCGGCCCCAACGGCTCGGGCAAGACGACGACCTTCAACCTCATCACCGGCATCTACACGCCGACCGAGGGGGAGATCACCTTCGAAGGCAAGCCCATCAAGGGCATGAAGCCCTACCGGATCGTCCAGGGCGGCGTCGCGCGCACCTTCCAGAATCTCCGCATCTTCGGCGCGATGTCGGCCATCGACAACATCCTCGTCGCCCGCCACTACACGGTGAAGTCGGGTCTCGCCTCGTCAATCTTGCGCACGAAATCCTTTCTGCGCGAGGAGGAAGCCATCCACGAGGAGGCCATGAACCTCCTCAAGATGATGCACCTCGAGTCCCGGGCCGACGAAATGGCGAAGAACCTCCCCTACGGCGAGCTTCGCCGCCTGGAAATCGCGCGGGCCCTCGCCACGAAGCCCAAGCTCATCCTCCTCGACGAACCGGCCGCGGGCATGAATCCGAAGGAGGTCCAGGAACTCATGGCCCTCATCAAGCAGGTCCGCGACGATTTCAAGGTCACCGTCTTCCTGATCGAGCACCACATGCACCTCGTGATGAACATCTGCGAGTACCTCAAGGTTCTCGATTTCGGGGAAACCATCGCCGAAGGCCTGCCCCTCGAGGTAGGCAAGAACCCGAAGGTCCTCGAGGCCTATCTCGGCAAAGGTGGTCACTGATGCTCTCCGTCAAGAATCTCAAGGTCAACTACGGCCGCATCGAGGCCATCAAGGACGTCAGCTTCGAGGTGCCCGACGGAAAGATCGTGACTTTGATAGGCGCCAACGGCGCCGGAAAGACCACGACCCTCCGCGCACTCTCGGGCCTCGAAAAGGCTTCGGGCGGGAGCATCAGTTTCAAGGGCGCCGACATCACCAACCTTGACGCCCACCTCCTCGTGTCCCGCGGCATCAGTCATGTTCCCGAAGGCCGCAAGATTTTTCCGACTCTCACGGTGAGGGAAAATCTCGAGATCGCCGGCTGGACGATCAAGGATCGCGTCGAGATCAAGAGGCGGATGGACGAGGTCTTCGAGTTCTTTCCGCGGATCAAGGAGAGGGTGAATCAGCTCGGCGGCACCCTGTCGGGCGGCGAACAGCAGATGCTCGCCGTCGGCCGCGCCATCGTCACGGGCGGGGACATCCTCCTCCTGGACGAGCCTTCGATGGGCCTGGCGCCGGTCCTCGTCGACGAGATCTTCTCGAAGATCGTCGCCCTCAACAAGAAGGGGATGACGATCCTCCTCGTCGAGCAGAACGCCGCCGAAGCCCTCGAGATCGCCGATTTCGCCTACGTCCTCGAGGTCGGCTACACGACCTTGTCTGGACCGGCCAAGGAAATCGCCGCCGATCCCCGGGTCAGGGAAGCCTATCTCGGCGTCTAGGCCCTCCGAAGACTGAGCTTCAATCCATGAAATTAGAGGCCCGCCGAAATCGGCGGGCCTCTTCTTATTTCAATGCGGGAAGGGCCTCAATGCGCCCCTCCCCATCCTCATGGCTCCATCGTGAGGGTCGACTCGGCGTGCTTTTCCACCGAGGCCCGATCCCACCACATGTGCGCGTTCTCGACCTTATCCCACAGGGGGATCATGTCGTCATAATGCTTGTCGAAGGCGTGGCCCGACTCGCCCGTCGTGTGAACGGCGAGGGATGCGTCGAGGTTCGACAGGTCTACGATTTCGCGTTCCGAAGGCAGCCAGTCGACGCCGAAGCCCTTTCCCACCGACCAGCCGGTAGCGTCGACCACGCTCTTGCCGCCGCCCACCGGGAAGGGTCCTCGGTTGAAGAGGTCTTCGATGAGCGAGACGCCGGAATTGCCGAGGGTTTGGTTGCGGAAGGTCGCCTCATGGAGCTTGCCCCAGGTCGGCAGGGAGGCGAGATCCTTCCCGTCCTTTTTCGAAAGCTCCGCCACGGCCTCTGAAAAGGCCCTGGCAAAAATGTCGTCGCGCTTTTCCACCTTGTCCGTCGTGGCCTTGTCGTCCCACCAGGGGCTGTCGGGTTGGGCGGCGAGGTTCCGCATCACGGCGTACCAGCGCGAGCCGCCCTCCGGCATGTAGTCGGCCGGGAGCTTGCCCTCGAAGGTGTCGCGGAGGAGACGCACCCAGAAGGTCTCGAAGAGGACGGGGGCTGTAGCGCCAACCTTCTCCTGATAGTCCCAATTCTTGAGAATTCGGTCCCTGACCGCCGAGAGGGAGGGATCGAGCTGGACGCCAAGAAGGATGGGCAGCAAGGCGCGGGCGTTGAGGTTCGTCGCGTCGCCATGCATGCCCGTGATGTAGGCCGCGTCGATCTTGCCCGGCGCCGTCGTGATCATCTCGGAGATCCGCTCGGCCCGCTGGCCGTAGTCCCAATCGCCGGTGATGAGGTAGGGATAGTCGCGGGGCGATGCCCGGTTGTTGGCCGTCACGATATAGCCAGCCTGGGGATTGTAGACCCAGGGCAGCTTCTCGAAGGGGATGAAGCCCTTCCAGTCGTACTCGCCCGTCCAGCCCGGCACGGGGAGGCTGCCGTCACCCTTGGCGCGGATGGGGATCTCGCCCGGGGTTTGGTAGCCGATGTTGCCATCGACGTCGGCGTAGAGGAGGTTCTGCGCGGGCACCGCGAAGCCCCTCGCCGCCTCCCTGAATTCCTTCCAATTGGACGCAGTATTGAAGCCCCAGATGGCCTCGAAGGGGGTGCCGGGGCTGAGGGCTGTCCACTCGAGGGCGACCGCGTATTTTTCGGGCAGGGGCCCGGTTTCGGCGTAGCGAATAGGCGAGCCAGCCTTGGGATCGACGGCCGCCTTGAGCGATCCGTAGGTCTCGGAAATGATGGGCCCGTGGCGGGAGACCCGCACCTTCAGTTCGACGGACTTGCCTCCCGCTACCTTGAGGGTCTCAGTTCTCGTCTCGAAATCCACCCACTTTCCCTTGTATTCATACTGGTCGGGATTGGCGGGATTGATCTTTTCGATGAAGAGATCCTGCACGTCCGGGCCGAGGTTGGTGAAGGCCCAGGCCACGCGGGCATTATGACCGGCCACCACGCCCGGCACGCCGACGAAGGAGAAGCCCGTCACGTCGATGGGCTTGCCGCCATCTGCGCCGGAGCTATGGAGATCGTTCTCGAACCAGATCGAAGGCATCTGGATTCCGAGGTGCATGTCGTTGGCGAGGAGGGGCTTGCCGGTGGCCGTCCTGCTGCCTGCCACCACCCAGCTATTGGAGCCGATGTCCGGTGAAGGTTGTCCGAGGACGGCGCTCGCGAGCGAGAGGTTAGCCTCGGCCCGGCCGAGGCTGTCGCTGATGCCGGCCGCGATGTCCGCGGCGATGCCACCGGAGGCCATAGTGCCTTCGGAGACCGCATTCGCGCTCTTCGTGCCCTTCCCCTCGGCGATGACGGGGGCGTTCTCGCCGATCTTGGGTACTATGACGGGATAATCGGCGGGATAGGCAGGATAGAGATCGGCTAATTGCGCCGAAGACAGGCTCCGGCCGAGGACGGCGCGGGCAATATCGTCGTCCATATTGCCCCCGAGATCCCAGGCCATGGCCTTGCCCCAGGTGAGCGAATCGACGGGTGTCCAGGGCGCGATCCGGTAATCGGGGCTCAGGAGACCGAGGATGACGTACTCGAGGCTCGCCCGGTCGCCCGCGTGGTCCTTGAGCCAGGCGTTGACGCCGTCGACATAGGCCTGGAGGCCGGACTTGCCGTCGGGCGAAAGGCCTTCCCACTCGGCTTCGGCGACGCGGGCCCAGCCGAGGGTGCGCAGGAAGGCGTCAGTCTTGACCTGCCCCTTGCCGAACATCTCCGACAGGCTGCCTGAGCCGATGTGTCGCCAGGTGTCCATCTGCCAGAATCGCTCCTGGGCGTGGACAAAGCCCTGGGCGAAGTAGAGGTCGTGGCTGGTGGAGGCGTAGATGTGCGGCACTCCCAGCCTGTCGCGGAGGACCTCGACCTTTCCGTTCAGGCCCGAGACCTTGAGTTCGCCTTGCACCTGCGGAAAGGACTTCGGCGCCTCGACGGCCGGAAGCCAACCCCTGAACCAGATGAAGATTCCGAAGACGGCCACCGCGGCCAGAGCCACGATTGCCTTCCCGATACTGAGGACGATTTTTGTCGCCTTCGCCATGTTGCCTCCGATTCTATCATTGCCATATGGCGCCCTTCGAAGCCCGAAGGGCGCCTGTTTCACGCTTCGGGATCGAGTATGGCCCGCAGGGCTTCCTCGCTCGCGGAGAGGGGCTCTCCCCTGCGCGTCGCATATTCAGCCAATTGTTCCTTTCCGATCCGGCCGACGGCGAAATACCGCGACTCGGGATGTGAAAGGCAGAAGGCCGAGACCGAGGCGGCGGGCACCATCATGGCGCTTTCGGTCAGGGTCATGCCGATGCGGCTCTCCGCCTCGAGAAGGCCGAGGATGGCCGCCTTGTCGCGGTGGTCGGGGCAGGCGGGATAGCCGGGCGCCGGCCTGATGCCGACATAGGGGCCGCGCAGGAGCTCGGGCGGAGCGAAGGCCTCATCGGCGGCATAGGCCCAGATGCTCCGCCTGATGTCCTCATGGGTCTTTTCGGCAAGGGCCTCCGCCAGGCGATCGGCGAGTATCTTCAACATGATGGCGCCGTAGTCGTCTCCCGCCTCGCGCAGCCTCCCTGCCGAAGCGTCGAGGCCGAGGCCGGCGGTGACGGCAAAGATCCCCATCCAATCGGGAACCTTGGAGGCAGCGGGCGCCATCCAGTCGGCGAGGCAGAGCTGGGGACTGCCGTCGTCCTTGGCGAAATCCTGGCGCAGGAAGGGGAATCGGGCTACGACCTTGTCGCGAGCCTCATCGGCGTAGACGAGGACGTCATCGCCCTCGGAGGCCGCGGGCAGGACTGCCGCCACCGAGGCAGTGGAAAGCAAATGCTCGCGCTCGGCGCGTTGGAGCATGGCGAGTGCTTCCTCGCGAAGCTTGCGAGCCTCCTCGCCCAAGTCGGGGTCCTCGAGTATTTCCGGGTAGCGCTTTTTCATGCCCCACTGCCAGTAGAAAAAGGTCCAGTCGATATATGGCACTAATTCAGATATTTTGGGCCGCGACTCCACGATGCCCGCGATCCTGGGGGCGACCGGCCGGACTCCCGCGGGATCGAAGGCGAAGCGGCGCGAGCGAGCTTCGGCCAGCGACAGCCTCGGAGTTGCGGCGGCCTTCGCGAGCTGCTCGGCCCGAAGCCTTTCGTGACGGGCCGAAAGTTCCTCGGCGTACTCTGCCTTGCGCAGGGGATCGAGAAGGCGTTCGAGGACGCCGGGAGCCAGGGCGGCGTCGCGGACGTTGACGACGCTGCCCGAATAGGCCGGGGCGATGCGCAGCGCGGTATGGGCGGGATTGGTCGTGGCTCCTCCGATAAGGAGGGGTATCGCGAGGCCCTTCTCCTCCATGGCCTTCGCGACCCGCACCATCTCCTCGAGGGATGGCGTGATGAGGCCGGACAGGCCGATGGCGTCTGCCTTCGAGCTCACCGCTTCCTCGATGATGCGCTCGAGGGGAGTCATCACGCCGAGATCACGCACCTCGAAGCCGTTGCACTGGAGGACGACGCCCGCGATGTTCTTGCCTATGTCGTGGACATCGCCCTTCACGGTGGCCATTACGATCGAGCCGCGCTTGGAGGAGCCCGAAGACTGCTCCTTCTCGAGCCAGGGCACGAGAACCGACACGGCCATCTTCATGACGCGCGCGCTCTTGACCACCTGGGGAAGGAACATCTTGCCCGCCCCGAAGAGCTCGCCGACGCGGTTCATGCCTTCCATCAGCGGTCCCTCGATGACGGCGAGGGCGCCGCCTAGTTCGATGCGAGCCTCCTCGGCGTCGGCTGCTGCCCAGGCTTCGATACCCTTCACGAGGGCGTGCTTGAGGCGCTCGCGCACCGGCGCGGAACGCCATTCCGGCTCCCCGGAGCTCCCCGGCCCCTCGTCCTCGTCTTTGAGCCCCGAGGCCAAGGCGAGAAGCCTCTCGGTGGCATCGTCACGCCTATCGAGAAGGAGGTCCTCGATGGCCTCTCGCAGGGTCGGCTCGATCTCGTCGTAGATGTCGAGCTGGGCGGGGTTGACGATGCCCATGGACATGCCCGCCGATTTGGCGTGATAGAGGAAGGCCGAATGGATGGCTCTGCGCAGGGGGTCGTTGCCCCTGAAGGAGAAGGAGACGTTGGAGACCCCCCCCGAGATCGGGGAGCCGGGGAATTCGCGCGACAGGATACGGCATGCCTCGAAGAAATCCTTCGCATAACTGCGATGTTCCGCGAGGCCCGTGCCCACGGCGAAGATGTTGGGATCGAGGATGATGTCCGTCGGCTCGACGCCGCCCTTTTCGACGAGAACCTTCATCGCCCGCCTCAGCACGGAGACGCGGCGCTCGAGGCTGGCCGCCTGCCCCTCCTCGTCGAAGGCCATCACGACCATCGCCGCCCCGTAGCGTCCGATTTCTCGCGCCTTGGCGAGCAGGGCTTCCTCGCCCTCCTTCAGGCTCACCGAATTGACGATGCCCTTGCCTTGTATGCAGCGAAGACCGGCGACCACGGTGGGCCAGTCCGAGGAGTCGATCATCACCGGAACCTTCGAAAGGAAGGGATCGGCCGCGGCGAGGAGGAGGAAGGCCTCCATCTCCTTAGCCGAATCGAGGAGGGCATCGTCGAGGTTGACATCG